>Ga0316600_10000254_pt1 | contig 28862 bp, 19 predicted proteins | sample OWC_soil_day5_CT_FD_207652 | JGI IMG/M metagenome (GOLD analysis project Ga0316600, IMG submission 207652) | Wetland soil microbial communities from Old Woman Creek delta, Ohio, United States - OWC_soil_day5_CT | ecosystem: Environmental > Terrestrial > Soil > Wetlands | place: USA: Ohio... | reverse complement strand
TTTTCTCATATGGTGGCTGTGGTGAAGTGGTTAACACGCCGGATTGTGGCTCCGGTATGCGAGGGTTCGAACCCCTTCAGTCACCCCATTTATTTTACAGGGGTATAGCTCAATTGGTAGAGTAGTGGTCTCCAAAACCATTGGTTGAGGGTTCAAGTCCTTCTGCCCCTGCCAACTTAATATTGTAATCTTTATCACACGGAGTGGTACTCAAGAGGCTCAAGAGGACGGTTTGCTAAATCGTTAGGTGGGTAACCATGCGTGGGTTCGAACCCCACCCACTCCGCCATTTATCGTAAATTATAGGCTTTGGATTGATTTCCAAAGCCTTTTTGTAATAAAGTCAGTAAAATTTATGCTAGAAAGCCAGTTAACGTTTCGTTAACTGGCTCGCTATTTTTATTTGATTTTTGCATATAAGTCTGTTTCTTCTTTTTTCATGCGGTCGCGAATTGCTTTGATGATTTGAAGGGTTTCGGTTGTAAATTGAGTTTTCGCATCAGTAATTTTATTTTTCGTGTTGAATTTAAGTTTATATGTATTGAATATTTGACAAAGATTGCCCATTTCATCGATATAACTTTGAGCTAGTGTCTGTAATGCTGTATCGGTACCTTTCAATAAAGAAGGGTACAAGTGTTTATCTTCAGCACTGAGATGAACATTGAGCTTACCAGCAAGTTGATTGATATGAAGGGCCGTATCGCTGGCACTGGTGTCTAAATCTTTCATTAGTTTTTCTATTGTATCAAGTTCTTCTTTGATGTTTTGGTGTTGTTGTAAGAAATTTGTCGTTGACATAGTAATACTTCCTTTTGCTCTAAATTTTTATAAGGCTTATGCACTAAGATTGTTTTGTTATGTAGTAGAGTATACTATAGCAAATTTCATTTGTACGTTGCTTTTGCAACAAAATAGATATATTGATAAAATCCTGTGGATGAATTGCTAAAATGTTAGGAGTGAAATTGTTCATTGTAGTTGCTTTAATTTGGATGCGATTTTTCCATTTAAATCATTTTATTAGTTTAAATAATTTAAAAATTAGCAATTGCTTAAATTATAAAGTTATAGATCGATTTATCTTTATAATTTAGCGAATTTATTAATTTAATATTGTATATTCTATGCAATATGTTATAATGTAATTATATTAAAAGTTGCAATGACGCACTTATCGATTTATTGATAAGTGTGTTTTTTAATGGAAAAATTTGGTTGTTTTATGTAATGGTCTAGAATACAATATAAGATAAGAATGATGAGGGGTAGATATGTATGGAAAAGGATATATTTGTAAAAATAGCGGAATCCATTGATAATTTGATGTGTACAGATATGGCGTCAAGAGGAATTATTAATCATTTATACGATGCTGCACGAGAATTAACGTCAGAGCCACTTAGTTATACTGTAGCGAAAGCATGTTTAGATAAATTAGAACCAATGGATAAGGTAATTATCGTAACGGGCTGGATTGATCAGCCATTGGTGTCACCTGACCGTGGTGAATCGGATGGCCCTGCGGGTGCTGTTGCATTGGCAAGGGCATTAAACGTTGCTTGTAAGGTTTGTCCAATTATTATGGTAGATGAATGTCTAGTCGAATCGATGGAAGAAGTTGCTCGCGCTTCAGGCTTTGAATGCGTGCCAGTAGAAAAACTTGAGAACTCCATAAAATTAAATCGACTTAGAACATTGTCTGTTGTTGGTTTCCCCCGTGGACATGAAGCGGGAAAAACTTTTGGTAAAGAAGCTTTAGAAAAATATCAACCGAAGATGTGTATGTCTATCGAACGTGGTGGCATCAATGAAAAAGGAATTATTCACAATATGTTAGGCGCTGATACTGGAGTTGAGCAAGCGTTTATGGATTATATGTTCAATGATGCACGGGAAAAAGAAATTTTCACAGTTGCGATTGGTGACGGTGGGAATGAACTGGGTATGGGAAATATTAAAGCAACGATACAAAAAGAAGTTCCTAATGGGTTTAAGTGTCAATGCCCATGCTGTTCAGGTATCGCAGTTTCTACTAAAGTTGACTTATTACTTGCGTCTTCGATTTCCAACTGGGGCGCCTATGGAATTGCGACGATGATAGCAGCAATGAGTGGTAAATTTGCCGCGCTCCAAACACCAGCGGAAGAAATGCGTATTTTGGAAGCTTCCGCTAGAGCTGGCTTTCATGATGGTATGTTTGGCTGCTTAGGTACGAGTGTAGACGGTTGCCCAGCGGAATCTCATGTGTCAATGATTACTTTGATGCGTCAAGTTGCTAAGATTTAAGTAGTAGTTACACAGGGAGTTATTTGCTAATTTGATATAAAAGGTAACAATGATGAGTAATGCGTCACTTGTTTTGTTACCTTTTTCAAATGTTATTCGTTACAAAAGCGTTGAGTTAGTTTGAAAAAAGTATTCATTTCATTAAAGTTTGCTGTAGTTTATTGAAATCGACGACTAATTTTTAATTAATATGAAATTTTTTTATAAATATGGCAAATAATAATGTTTATAATCAATAAATGTGGTAAAATAGTTCGGTAAAGTAAGTTTTTTATTCTACAATGTTCATGACTAGTGAAAAGGTTATGAGCTTTTTTGTTGCTAAAATTAATAAATTATGGGAGGATTAAAAATTGAACGAATGGTTTAAGTTTAAAGAAAGAGGTACCAATCTTTCTACCGAAGTCTTAGCTGGAATTACAACTTTCGTAACAATGCTTTATATTGTTATTGTGAATCCTGCAGTACTTAGTAAAACAGGTATGGATTTTAATGGAGTTTTTATTGCTACAATTATCTCTAGTATGGTTGCAACCTTAATTATGGGGATTTTTGCAAATTGCCCAATTGCTCTTGCACCTGGTATGGGGTTAAATGCATATTTTGCTTTTGCGGTTGTTATTGCAGCAGGAGTTCCTTGGCAAAAAGCGCTAGGCGCTGTATTTATTGCATCGATTATTTTCTTGATCTTATCTTTTACAAAATTTCGTTATATTTTAATTGATGCTATTCCAATGAGTTTAAAACAAGGAATTACAGCTGGGATTGGTTTATTTATCACTTTTATCGGTTTACAAAACTCAAAATTAATCGTGGGTTCACCAGCAACGTTAGTGACTTTTGGGAATGTAGCAGAACCAATGACATTACTTACAATCATAGGTTTGATTATTACACTAATTCTCATGGTTTATAATGTAAAAGGTTCTTTGTTTATTGGTATGATTTGTACGGCAGTAATTGCGTATTTACAAGGTTTGGTTATTATTCCAGATACCCTTTTTTCAGCACCAACCGGCTTATCAAATACGGCAATGCAAATGGATTTAGCTGGTGTATTTGATGGTAATTTGTATGCGATTATCTTTACGTTCTTTATTGTAACTTTATTTGATACTACAGGGACAATGCTTGGGATTGGTGAACAAGCAGGTTTAATTAAGGATGGTAAATTCCCACAAGTAAAAAGTGCATTACTTGCTGATGCTGTAGGTAGCACTCTTGGGGCTATGCTTGGTACAAGCCCAACTTCTGCTTATGTAGAATCTGGTGCTGGTGTTGCCGTTGGTGGTCGTACTGGTTTTACTTCTGTTGTTGTAGCGATTCTATTTGCTTTTACATTATTTTGTGCACCAATTGCACAAATGCTAGCTGGAATTGCGGCTGTTACAGCACCATCCTTAATCATCGTTGGTTTCCTAATGATGAACGGCTTGCGTCAAATTGATTGGTCTGACATGGAAGAAGCTTTTCCAGCATTCTTGGTTGTATTTTTAATGCCAATTAGTTATAGTATCGCAACTGGTATTGGTATTGGATTCATTTTTTATCCTTTATTAAAATTATTACGTGGTAAAGGAAAAGAAATTCACCCGATTATGTATGTATTCCAGATTTTATTTATTATACAAATTGGTTTCTTAAGTCATTAATTTAAAAAATATAACGAGTCTATCAGTGTGTATTCATTGGTAGATTCGTTATTTTTATGTAGTAACTTAATTGTTTTAATGGTATATTTAAAATAATTGAGTTTTTACATAAAATAGGTAATATTATTGGAGGTTGAATATGAAAAAATCTTTCAAAAATTGTAGTATAGTATTCATGAGCCTTTGTGTTACGTTAATTGTGTTTAGCATTAATATCGTTGAATCAAGACCGTTTATTTGGAATAGTAGACCGCAGCCGATGATTCCTGCGAGTTCAGATTATTTTATTATGGGCGATGCTGTGGCGACGAAAGAACAATGTATAAGCTATCTATTAAAAAATAACCCTAACCCTGCGTTGACAGTATCACCAGAGCAACTGGTAGAATATTATTATGAAGAGGGCAGCCGGGAAGGAATCAAACCAGATATTGCCTTTGCTCAAGCCCTACACGAGACGGGATACTTTCGCTATGGTGGATCAGTAGTAGCTACACAAAATAATTTTTGTGGTTTAGGTACTGTTGGTGGTGGAGCAAGGGGCGCGTGGTTTCCAAATTCCCAGATGGGTGTACGTGCTCATATTCAGCATATCTTAGCATATTCAAGTACTAAACCACCAAGCACTAACATTGTTGATCCACGTTATCGTTTGGTTACTACGACAAGAAATTTTGGACAAGCCAGAACTTGGACGGACTTAGATGGTAAATGGGCAGTACCGGGATACGGATATGGAGAAAAAATATTAAAAATACATAATGATATATTGGAAGAATAATCATAACGGAATAAAAGCTTATAGAGGGGGAAGAGAGTGATGTTAGTACAAGAAATTGTAAAACGAGGCAGTGCAAAAGACATTGCAATTATTGATGGTGAGAAAAGAATAACTTATAGTCAATTGCAGCAAATGATAGAGAAATATCGAAATTATTTTTATGCTTGTGGTGTTCGGCATGGAGAAAATATTGGCTTGTTGTCGCGTAATTCCGCTGAGTATATCTATGTTTATATGGCACTTGTTAGCTTAGGTGCTGTTGTTGTGCCGATTAATTTTCAATTGAGTGAGCGTGAAATTGCTTATATTGTTAAAGATGCTAGCATAAATTTCCTTATTTCGAATCAAACGGTTACTTTAGATAAAGCATTACTCAAACTGGGATATCATAGAAAGTTAACTCAAATACAGATTCTAGATAGTATGCATGAAATCTCAAGTAAGGAATATCCAAGCTGTCCTAGCTTGATCGAATCATTTAATGCGCAGGAAAATTGTGTTATTATTTATACTTCAGGTACGACTGGAAATCCTAAAGGTGCAGTATTATCGCATCGTAATTTAGTAAGTGATGCTGCGATGTTTAAAGAAGCTCTGGGGGTAAATGACCGAGATAATGCTTTGTGTGTATTGCCGATGTATCATTGCTTTGCTTGGACCTGTGCGGTACTAAATCCACTTTTGAGCGGGGCAACGATTACAATTCTTGATACTTTTGTACCTAAGGAAACTATTGAAATCATTAAAGAAGAAAAAGTAACTGTTGTATATGCAGTACCGTCAATTTGTAGTTTACTTACGCGGTTAGCAGCGCCCGTGGATTTGGCGACGGTACGGATTGTCGTTGTTGGTGGAACTACGTTGCCTTTGAAAATCGCCGAGGAGTTTACGGCTAAATTTGGCGTAGAGTTATTAGAAGGATATGGTTTATCGGAAGCATCGCCAGTTGTAGCTGTGAATCGACCTGGAAAAGTCAAAGCTGGTTCTATTGGTTTGGCATTGCCACAAGTTACAGTGTGTATTGTGAATGAAGCAGGCGAAGCATTGCCAAGTGGTCAAATTGGCGAGTTGGTTGTTCAAGGAAGTAATGTCATGAAGGGCTATTTTCATTTGCCAGAGGAAACGAAGCAAGCGCTTACTGGTGGTTGGCTTCATACTGGAGATATTGCGTATCAAGATGAAGAGGGATATATCTTTATTGTAGATCGGTTACAAGACATGATTATCAGCAATGGTGAAAATATTTATCCAAGAGAAATTGAAGAACTGCTATATGCGTATCCCGGGATTGTTGAAGCAACGGTTGTTGGCATAGAAGATAAACTTCGTGGCCAAGCTGGGGCCGCATTTATCGTTTTAGAAGCGGGGACAGCACTTTGTAAAAAAGACTTAAAAGCGTATTTACAAAAGAATTTAGCTTTATATAAAATACCACGTGAATTTCACGTGGTAGAATCCTTGCCCAAAAGTCAAACAGGAAAGATTTTAAAAAGAGTATTGCTAGGGTAAGTATAGATATTTTTCTTAGTGTAAAAGATAGGAGAAAAGAAAAATATTCAATTCTATTGTGGTATTTTTCTTTTGTGGACATAAAATGTTATAAGGTATAGTTTTATTTTACTTCTATTTATTAGACTTCGCCTATAGAATATGATAAAATATTGCGATATAAAGAAATTTTTTTAAAGGACTGATAAATTAATTTATGATTAGTACAAATGGCTTAACGCTTCAGTTTGGGAAACGTATTTTATTTAAAGATGTAAATATAAAGTTCACACCAGGTAACTGCTATGGTGTGATTGGAGCAAATGGTGCGGGTAAATCTACATTTCTAAAATTATTAGCAGGCGATATTGAACCAACAAAAGGTACCATTGATATTACACCGGGTGAACGTCTTGCGGTATTAAAACAAAATCATTATGAATTTGATGAATATGAAGTTTTAAAAACAGTTATCATGGGGCATAGTAGATTAGTAGCAATTATGGATGAAAAGGATGCGCTTTATGCAAAGCCTGATTTTTCTGATGAAGATGGTATGCGCGTATCAGAACTTGAATGTGAATTTGCTGAATTAGACGGTTGGGAGGCAGAACCGGAAGCAGCACGTTTATTAAATGGCCTTGGTATTCCAGAAAGCTTACATACATTAAAAATGGCCGATCTAAGTGGTAAAGAAAAGGTGAGGGTACTTTTAGCCCAAGCACTTTTTGGTAATCCTGATATCTTATTATTAGATGAACCTACCAATCACCTCGATATTGAGTCGATTAACTGGTTAGAAGATTTCTTAGCTAACTTTGAAAATACAGTTATCGTAGTATCTCATGACCGTCATTTCTTAAATCAAGTATGTACGCATATTGCCGATGTTGATTTTGAAGGGATCCAATTATATGTTGGTAACTATGATTTCTGGTTAGAATCTAGCCAGCTGGCACTACAATTAGCAAAAGATGCGAACAAGAAAAAAGAAGAAAAAATGAAGGATTTACAAACGTTTATTCAACGTTTTAGTGCGAATGCTTCTAAATCAAAACAAGCTACTTCGCGTAAAAAATTATTAGAAAAAATTACGCTAGACGATATCAAACCATCCACACGTAAATATCCTTATATTGCTTTTAAACCAGAGCGGGAAGCTGGAAATCAATTACTACAAATTGATGGCATTAGTAAATCAATTGATGGCGAAAAAGTATTAAATAATGTGAGTTTCTTAGTGAATAAAGGCGATAAAATCGCTTTTGTTGGGCCAAATGGTTTAGCAAAGACGACATTGTTTAGAATTTTAATGGGTGAAATTGAGGCTGATGCAGGGGAATACAAGTGGGGAATAACAACCTCGCAAGCTTATTTAGGAAAAGATAACTCTGAGTTCTTTGAAGGTGTCAAACTTAGCCTTGTCGATTGGTTAAGACAATTTTCAGCGGATCAAGATGAATCGTTCATTCGTGGTTTCTTAGGCAGAATGTTATTCTCTGGTGAAGAATCACTCAAACAGGCGGATGTATTATCCGGTGGTGAAAAAGTTCGTTGCATGCTATCGAAAATGATGCTCAGTGGTGCAAATGTGTTGTTATTAGACGAGCCAACCAACCATTTAGATCTTGAATCTATTACTTCCTTAAATAATGGATTAACGAGTTTCTCTGGCACAATGCTTTTCGTATCACATGACCATCAGTTTATTCAAACGATTGCCAATCGTATCATTGAAATTACGCCGAATGGTTTAGTCGATAGAACAATGACATATGATGAATATTTAGAAAATCCAGAAGTAAAGAAACAACTGGCTGAGCAATACGGTAAATAATTTAATGTAATTTAGAAAGGTGAAATTCTATAAGGGATTTCGCCTTTTTCCATTTCAATGTATACTAAGAGTAAAAAACTTGATAGTAAATTTTCTTGAATGGAGTAAAATCATATGTTGATGGGAAGCTTTTTAAAATATAGCCAAGAAGCAAAAAATCAGAATATATCTACAGATCGATTAAAAGAGATTATTTCAGTACTAAACCAAAGAGATATTGTGCATGGCTTAACGCCAGAAAAGTTACGGTTTATCTTAGAAGATCTAGGCCCTACATTCGTGAAACTTGGACAAATTATGTCTATGCGTCCGGATATCCTGCCGCAGGAATATTGTGATGAATTGGTCAAATTACGGGCTGAAGTAACCCCTTTGTCGTTTGAACAAATTATCCAAGTGATTGAATCAGAGTATAATACTTCGATTTCTGATATTTTCATGAAAGTTGAACCAAATCCACTTGGTTCGGCATCAATTGCGCAAGTACATGAAGCTACTTTACAGAGTGGTAAAAAAGTCGTTGTAAAAGTACAGCGACCAGGTATTTATGAGGTTATGGCTCAAGATATTGTCTTACTGCGTAGAGCAGCGCAAATCTTAAAGATTATTAGTACGAGTAATGTTCTTGATTTTAATATGATTGTTGAAGAAATGTGGACGCTTGCCAAACAAGAAATGGATTTCTTGATGGAAGCCAATCACAATTATGAATTTAGCAATTTTAATCGTGATGTAGAATATGTGTCATGCCCAGTGATTGAGCAACATTTAACGACTTCACATATTCTTGTAATGGAATATATTGAGGGGATTCAAATTGATAAAGTAGATCAGCTTGTAGAACTTGGTTATAATATGACCGAAATTGGTAAAAAGCTTGGCGAAAATTATGTGAAACAAATTGTTGACGATGGTTATTTTCATGCCGATCCCCATCCAGGAAATATTTGGATTCGTAATGGGAATATCGTTTGGCTAGATTTGGGAATGGTTGGGAAGTTATCCCATAGAGACAAAATGATGTTTCGTAAAGCTGTCGTTGCGATTGTCAATAATGATACCTACGAGATGAAAAATGCGGTACTTTCGATTGGTATACAAAATGAACGAGTCAATCATGCAAAATTATATGCCGACATTGATGATGTCATGAATAGATATGTCGGTACGGACTTTGGCAGCCTAGATATTGGACAACTAATTCGGCGAATGCTGGCAATTGCCAAACGGCATAACATTGGGTTTGCCCCTGGCATTAGTATACTTGCTCGTGGTGCGATTACCATTGAAGGGGTGCTGCGTTCTTGTTGTCCTAATGTGAACTTAGTAGACATATTATCAAGGCATATGAAGGCAGATTTTAAAAAAAATTTTGATTTAGTTGAAGAATTACAGCATACACAGAAGCTATTATACAATTTTACGCGCAAGGCGGTGGATCTACCAGGGCAGTTATCTGATATTTTAAAAATGACAATCAAAGGCCAAACCAAGGTAAACTTAGATTTAACCGGTTGCGAAGAACCAATTCGGCAAGTGGATAAGATGATTAATAAGCTGATTGTTTGTATCATTAGTTCCGCATTATTATTGGGATCTAGTATTATTGCAACGACGCAGATGAAGCCGCAGATTATGGGAATACCATTGCTTGGGGTTTTTGGTTACATTGGTGCTTTGATTTTGTGTAGTAGATTGTTATATAGCATTTTAAAACATAAATAAAATCGGAAGGCTTAGCCCTCCGATTTTTGTTTTTGCCTATGTATTTATTCAACAGATGTATCAAAAGCTGGTAATGAAAATTTTATGTAAAATGTTGTACCTTTTGGGGTAGAATCAATGGTGATTGTTGCATTGTTTTTGCTGGCAATGGTATAACATATGGAAAGCCCAAGGCCGGTACCGTTTTCTTTGGTAGTAAAAAATGGCGTGCCGATTTTTTCACGGACTTCTTCAGGAATACCAGGACCTTCATCTTTTATCGCCAAAACTATATGTTCAGAATCAGCTTGCGTAGTTGAAATTGTTATTTTTCCACCACATTCCATTGCTTCTAAGCCATTTTTCACGATATTCATAATAAGTTGTCTAATTTCTCTGCCGTCTAGTAATAAATCAGGAATTTCATGTAAGTCGATATCGATAAAATTATTGCTTGTGATTGCATTAGTTTGCAATAAAGGAAGTATTTGTTTGATAATATTATTTAAATTGAGAGAGTCTACTTGGCTTACTTTGTTCTTTGCCAGAGATAAATACTCTGAAATGATTAAATTTGCACGATCTAGTTCTTCAATCATTAATTCAAAATAAGATTGATAGGTCTTCATTTCATTTTTGTTGCTAAGCATTTGTAAAAAACCACGAACAGAGGTCATTGGATTGCGAATTTCATGTCCTACACCGGCGGCAAGTTCGCTCGCAATATTGAGTTGTTCTAGTCGATAAATTTCATTTGCTAGTTCATGGACTTGACTAATATCATTAATCACGAAAATAATTGCCTGTTGATTTTTGTAGTTAATGTTACGTGCGGATAATAACCCAATTCGATGTGGTGGTTCTAAAGCAGCAAAATTGAAATTCATTTCGATGTTGTCAACGATATTATTTTTTTCTAATTTTTTCAAGATATTCTTGTGTTGATCTGGCTTTGTATCAAGTGTTAAATCTAACCAAAATTTATTGTAAATATGATCACGCGATAATCCTGTTGCTAGGCAGAAACTTTTGTTGGCTTCAAGGAGTTCTCCTGTCTGAGAAGTAATGAATGTTATAATTGGTAATTGATCAAATGTAGTTTCACCTATATCATTGGTCAATAAAAGTTTTTTAAAGATGTCTTTTTCTTGTATGATATCGGTAATTGAAACCAAGGTTTGGTTGCCATGTGGGATGAGAGAAACTGTGATATAGAGATTCTTTCGTATGCCTTTTGCCGTTTTTACCTGAATGGTATGATAATTCGGAGTATTATCGGGATCTAGTTGCTTTTGATTTTGCAGATTAACGAAGTAACGAGAAGATTTTTTAGATATTTGTCCTAAGTAGTGCTGTTTACCTTCATAATCTTCACGATTAATATCAAAAAGTTTCTCGCAGCTTTTATTTAATGAAACAATGGACATATTTTCATCGAAAATAACCATTGCGGTACTGCTATAATAAAAGGCGTCATAATAAAGCCTATGTAAATCAGGCAGAATCGGTACGGCTATATTTTGTGATAATCTTCTTATTTTGATAATGGTATTGGTGAGGGGTTGGTTTAAATCTTCATGGGAGAACTTTATCTCAAATGTAACGATGGAGTCGTTTAGCAGTATTTTTTTTGTGAAAATGACAGAAATATAATGTAATTGACGAAAATTATATAGTTCGCTAATTAACCAATCCGGCAAATGAAAATTTTTTAGATCGAACTCTTTACTAAAATTTAATTTTTTAAATAATTGTTCTCCTGCTTTATTAATTGCTAGAATACAGTTTTTATAGTCAACTACAAAAACAGTAGCAGGTAAATTATCAACAAATTCTATATAATCATCGTCATAAGTAGTGGATTCGTTATCAAAGGATGCCTTGATGTAGCGTTTGTTCATAAAGATATCTCCTAAACTGTTTTTTGGGGGTGAAATATAATTTTATAGATATTATATACAACACATACCAATAAATACCTCTAAAAGTGGTAAAAATGGTAAAAATATTTTTGCATATAGAACAATATAACGAATTTTCTGTATTTTATATTAATATAATTTATAAATTAAAATTTTGATGATAAGCAGGTTAATCATCAAATAAACGAGAATTTTAAACATAGTTAAAAGATGATGAAGTTTATTTAGGTAAGGGGGATTTTTATGCAAGATTTTACAAAATATAATACGATATTTTTTGATCTAGATGGCACGTTGTCCGATTCGGCACTAGGTATTATTCGTTGTCTCCAGTATTCCTTGGAAAAGTTTGATATTGTGGAGGAGAAAATAGAAAAACTTCGTCATTATATTGGTCCATCGCTAACAGAAACTTATACCCAAATTTACGGCATGAGTGATGTGGAGGCTGTGCAAGCAACTGCGTTTTATCGTGAACGATTTGAGCGTGAGGGAATCAAGGAAAACGTTATGTTTGAAGGGATAGGTCATTTATTAGCAGAGCTGAAATCACAGGAAAAAACTATGGTTTTGGCAACGGCAAAACCGACGCTACATGCCAAACAGATTTTAGAGTATTATCAAATTGATCATTACTTTACCGTGATTGCTGGCAGTAACTTTGATGGTACGCGTGAGCATAAGGGGGAGGTTATCAAATTTGCGCTATCTCAGCTAGAGAATCCTGATGTTTGTAATATGATCATGATTGGCGACCGTAAGCATGATATTGTAGGGGCGAAAGAAAATGGTATGGCTGTTATTGGGGTGGGGTACGGTTATGGAACGTTAGAAGAGTTGGCAGAGGCAAAACCTGATAAAATTGTAACTTCGGTTGAAGAACTTAGTCGTATATTATTAGGAAAATAATAAGCAGAGTATAGTCTAAATAATTGGGCAATTTGTTCATGATTTAGGCTATTTTTATTTGCATGAAAAAATAAAATTCAGTTGCCATTTTAAAATCTGCTGAATAGAATGAAGGGAAAAGGAAGCGGAAAAAACAAATAATTGAGGGATAGGTATGATAAGACAAAGTTTTGCCCAAAAACTTCGGCAAATGGTAGTCGGTGTAGACAGTCGCATACCAATATTGAATGGCGAATCGGTTACAGCAATCAATTTTGATAACGCCGCTACTACACCACCTTTTATATCGGTGGTGAATGAGCTAAATGAATTTGCACAATGCTATTCATCGGTACATCGCGGTATGGGCTACAAGTCAATTTTATCTTCAGATCTTTACGAAAATGGCAGGGAGTTTATTAAAAATTTTGTCGGGGCCGATGCGAATAAAGATACATTGATTTATACGAAGACGACAACCGAAGCAATTAATATTTTTGCAAATGCTTTCTGCTCGGCAAGGCCCGATGCCATCATTCTAAGTACAGCTATGGAACATTTAGCCAATGATTTACCGTGGCGTTATAAATTTGCCATGGATTATGTAAATATCGATCAAGTCGGTAGACTTGATTTAGATGATTTAGAAAATAAATTAATAAAATATCAAGGGAAAGTAAGGCTTGTAACTGTGACAGGAGCATCGAATGTAACTGGCTATATCAATCCAATCTATACGATTGCAAAGCTTGCTCATACCTATGGTGCAGAAATATTAGTAGATGGTGCACAACTTGTCCCGCATCGAGCCGTCGATATGAAGCCACATGGGCATGATGAACATATTGATTATTTGGTGTTTTCAGCCCATAAAATGTATGCACCTTTTGGAATTGGTGTACTAATTGGCAAGCGGACGACTTTTGAAAAAAATCAGCCTCATTTAAAAGGTGGCGGCGCAGTAGAGCTAGTTACGCATGATTTCGTAGATTGGGATACTGCGCCTTATAAAGAGGAAGCTGGGACACCTAATGTTATCGGTGTGGCCGCACTTTTGAAAGCAATCGATACTTTAACAAAGCTTGATATGAGGCGTATTCATGACTATGAACAAGAAGTGATAGAATATATCATTGATGGGCTTAGGACGGTTAAAAATATTAGATTGTTCGGTTGCCCGAAAAAACAAGGGGATAAAGTAAGTATTATTTCGTTTATATTACCTAATATAGAGCATCGTTTGATTGCAAAAATTTTATCTTATGAATTTGGTATTGCTGTACGGAGTGGTTTATTTTGTGCACATCCTTATGTGCAGCGATTACTGGGGTTAACTGGAGAAAAAATAGAGTATTATAGAAAAAATAAAGATATTGCTTTTCCTGGGCTAGTTAGGATCAGCCTAGGTGTTTATAACAATTACGAAGAAGCTGATGTTTTGATCAATAGTGTGCGAGATATCGCGAATCATACGAGTGCTTATATCAAAAAATATAGTAAAATTAAACAGTTTCCAGTGGAGCATATGGCGGGGATATTTAACTACAATCGTCATTATTTGCCATAATAAGGGCTGTGAGAGAAGAATTTTCTCTCACAGCTCTTATTTTTATTCATTTGTTATAAAAAATATTAATTTCTGCAAAATATAGATAGGATTTTTGTCAGTTAGTGCGAATATATCAAAGAATGTTTGATTTTAAGATAATAATTAGGAGGTCTATAGTGTTGCAAGGAATAAGAGGAGCTATTACTGTCGCAGAAAATAAAAAAGAAGAGATTTTTCATGCAGTACAAGAACTATTAGTGGAACTCGTGGAAAAAAATAACTTAGATCTTAAAGATATTGGGGCGGCTATTTTTAGTGCCACACCTGATTTAAATGCGGCATTTCCAGCTGCAGCAGCGAGAAAAATTGGTTGGGATTTAGTGCCGTTGTTTGGAACCCAGGAGTTGGATGTTGAAACTGGTTTAGAGAAGTGCGTGCGTGTACTTTTATTAGTCAATACAGAAAAAAAACAAGAAGAAATCGTTCATGTATATTTAGGTGAATCTAATTGCTTGCGACCTGATTTAGCAAAAAAAATACTGTAATATTTATAGCAATGCTATTTTTGGTTACCACCTAAAAAATGATGATACGAAAATCGCATAAAATAATATTGATCAAAGGAGTTATTTATTATGAAAAAAGTAGTTCATACTGACAATGCACCAAAAGCAATTGGTCCATACTCCCAAGCTATAAAAGCAAATGGCTTTTTATTCATCTCAGGACAAATTCCAGTGAATCCACAAACTGGTGAGATAGTCGAAGGCGGTATCGAAGCACAGACCACACAATCACTAGAAAACTTAAAAGCAATTCTTGCTGAAGCTGGCTCTACAATGAATGATGTTGTAAAAACTGGTGTCTTTCTTGACGATATGAATGATTTTGCTGCAATGAATACGGTATATGCAAAATATTTCACAACCGAAGCACCAGCACGTGCTTGTGTTCAAGTAGCAAAATTACCAAAAAATGCATTGGTTGAAATCGAATTAATCGCAGTTTGCCAATAAGAAGAATGATTGCTTAATTTAGATTTAGTAAAATGAAGAAGGTTGTTACAAAATGGAGTTACATTGTTTTGTAACAACCTTCTATATTTATGTATTGATGATGTGAAAATATTTTTTCAATACTAAAAATTTTTGTCATGATATTGTCACATTCATATCGTATGGTAGAAAAATGATTGAATATTAATAAAATTTTATTTTTAAGTGTGTTTTGTGAGACCGCTAGAGTTAGATGGAGAGTGAAAGTTTATGCGACATGATTTTTCAAAGATGAATAAGAAAAAAGTTTTAGCAGTAGGAATAGCTTGTATCGCGGTTATCGGAATGATTTATTTTCTAGCTCATAGAAATGGTAACCAGAATAAACAAACTAAGCTTAATGTTAAGCCAGCCGTAGATACGTATGTTGTTGAGCGGCAAGATATGATGCGGCGGGTGTCCTTATTTGGACAGACGGTGTCAGAAGCGCATATCGACATAGCACCTAAATATACAGGTCGCATAACGGCAGTGAATGTTAGTTTGGGGCAAAAGGTGAATGCTGGAGATGTACTCCTTGTACAAGATACGGGGGATCTTGCATTATCGATTGCGCAGAATAATGCTGCAACACGACAAGCTGAAGCCGATGCAAAAGAATCTGAATCTACTTATGATGCTTCCTATCAAAAAGAGCAGGTAGATTATGATCGTACTAAGACAAAGTATGAAAGATATCAAGTACTTTATGATCAGGGGGCCATTTCTAAAGAATCTTTAGATTCGGTTTATCAAGAAATGGTCAATAGTAAAGCGGCCTTAGACACATTATTAAATCAAGCGATGTCAGGCGATGTACCTGCGAGTGTAGAATCTAAAAGGGCAGCGTATGAAAAATCAAAATATGCGACGAGTGCACTAGAAAAACAACAGTCTGACTTAATTTTACGAGCACCCCGTGCTGGAACGATTGGCTATCGCAATGCCGAAGTTGGGGCAATGGCTACAGCAGGGCAAAAAGTTTTAGAGTTAGTTGATAACAGTAAAATCTATATGGATTGCCAGATTTCTGAGCAGGATGTGGCGGCTGTTAAAACAGGTGCAAAAGTAAAAGTCTCGATTGAATCACTGGGTAATAGTTATGAAGGTACTATTATTTATGTCAGTCCAGCTACGGATAGTACAACGAAAAGCTATACTGTTAGAATTGGTCTAGAGGCAAACGATGAATTAATTAAAGGTGGCATGTTTGGTCGTACCCAAATTGAAGTTTTGCAACGACCACAAACATTATTTGTACCAAAAGAAAGCGTTATAGAAAAAAATGGTAAAATCTCTTTATTTATTATAGATAGTGAAAATAAAGCCCAAGAACGTCAGGTTAAACTTGGTCTAAGAAATGATATACAGGTTGAAATTCTCGAAGGTCTTAAAGAAGGAGACGTAGTTGCTGTTACAAATTTGGCGCGCTTAAAAAATGATTTAGTTGTTGAGGTGAATGGTTCAAGCGGGCAGGTGGATAATCAATGAATTTAACACGTTTTTCCATACAAAGACCAATCGGGATTTGTATGATTGTTGGATTTTTTGTTGTGCTTGGCTTATATAGTTTTTATCGTATTGGCGTAGAATTATTGCCAGCACTAAATACACCTTATGTTACGATATCCGTAAAGTATCCAGGAGCAAGTGCTGAGTCTGTTGAACAACAAGTTGTAAAGCCATTAGAAGATGCTTTGGCCTCAGTATCTAATGTAAAACAAATGACATCAACTGCTAGTGCAGAACAAGCACGAATTACACTGCAGTTGGAGTTCTCAGCCAATGCTGACTATGCTTCGATTGAAGCGACGAAAAAAGTAAATGCGGCTAGATCAAAACTGCCTGACGATGTGGATGAGCCAGTAGTTATTAAACGTGATATTAATGCGTCGCCAATCATACAAATTGCAGTATTATCAAAAAATTCTTTATCAGATATTTACAGCAAGACCAGCAATACTTTCCAAGATCGCCTACAGCAGTCCGATGGTGTTTCAGAAATAGAACTTAGCGGCGGACGTGATAAGGAAATTGCCATAGAAATTGATAAAGATAAATTAGCATTTTATAAATTAACATTAAATCAAGTTGTTAGTAAAGTGAATTCAGAAAATGAATTGCTTCCATCGGGATCGGTGTATACGCAAACGACACAAACGAGTGTCAGAATTACTGCACAATATAAAGCAGCAGAAGATATTGAAAAATTGCAAATTACCAATTCGGCTGGTGCTAATATTCCAATTACAGCAGTTGCAACGATTAAAGCACAAGATGTTAGAGCAAATCGTTTTGGGCGCGTAAATGGGCAAGATGCAGTTTCAATGGCAATTTATAAAAACAGTGATGCCAACATTGTTTCAACTGCGAGTGCAATTTTAAATAATTTAGCAAAATTGCAAAAAGAGTATCCTGATTATGAATTTGTGGTAGTAAAAAATTCAGCAGATTATGTGAATAATTCTTTGCATAATACTTTAGGTACATTAATAGAAGGGTTATTTACCACTGGTTTGGTATTATTCTTATTTCTACGTGGTTGGCGTTCAACATTGGCTGTTATGATTGCGATACCGACCTCGCTGGTATCTACATTTCTCATTATGTACATGGCTGGCTTTACCTTTAACATGATGTCGTTAATGGGGATGGCGCTTTGCGTAGGGATACTCGTCGATGATTCAATTGTAGTACTGGAAAATATCCATCGTCATATGCTGATGGGCAAAGATGCAAAGATTGCGGCGGAAGATGGTCGTAATGAAATCGGTATGGCGGCAATTTCTATTACGCTATGTGATGTTGTTGTTTTTTTACCAATCGCATTTATGACTGGGATGACTGGACAGTTTTTCCGTCAATTTGGTTTAACAATTGTATTTGCAACATTATTTTCGTTGTTTATTTCATTTACACTTACGCCGATGCTAGCTTCTAGATTTTTTTCTAAGGGTATTACGGTTCCTAAAGGAAAGATCTGGTCTTTTATGGATAAGATTGAACACCGTGCCGTAGAAAAATATGATAAAATTTTAAAAGTGAGTTTAAATAATCGCAAAAAGATTCTAATCAGTGCGTTGGTTTTGTTTATTGCTACGATGAGTTTTATTCCAATGGGTCTTGTTGGTTCTGAATATATGCCGCGTACGGATGAAAGTAGTTTTGACATTAATATTCAACTGCCTGTGGGGCAGAGTGTAGAGCAGACAGATATTGTTATAGCGCAATTAGAGGAATATCTAAAAACAATTCCTGAAGTAAAACATTATTTATCTTCGATTGGTGGTACGAATCAATATGAAGGTAGTATCACTGTCCAACTTTATGATCGCAAAGAGCGTAGTCGTAGTGTATGGGATATTACTGATGATGTACGAAAATTTGCGAATGAAAATATAAGTGGTGGCGATGTGCAAGTCAAAGAAACTCAATCGTCCGTAGCTGGTGTTGCAGGTGGACCTGGTTCTGGTCGCGGTAGCGGGGCATTTCAGTTAGAATTACGTGGTAATGATTTGGATAGTTTGGTTGCTGCATCCTATAAAGCGCAAGCGCTATTAAAAGAAAACGTAAAGGGCTTAAAAGATGTTAGCAGCTCCTATACCGAAGGAATGCCAGAAATTCAAATGGTTCTTGATCGCGAAAAATTGAAGCAGTATAATACATCTATTCAGGATGTTACCAATACTTTTTCTTCAGCAATCGCTGGTAAACAAGCCGGTGTTATCGCCAATGATGTAAAAAATGATGGAAATGATACAGATATTAACGTTCGATTTAAGGGGAGTGATGGCTATAAATCATCTGATATTGCTAAAATACCGCTGAATGCGGGGGGCAATATTATCTTTATTGATGATGTTGCAACGATCAAAGAAGGCGTTGGGCCAGTGAGCATTCGGCGTGTAGATAAACAACGTTCGATTGTCATTGGTGGGAATTTGACCGATCGACCATTAAATGAAGTGATTAAAGAAGCAAGAGACGTGTTAAGTAAAGAAGATTTAGGTAAAGGTGTTACCTATCGTTTTACAGGTCAAGCCAATAGTATGAATGATACTTTTAGTGAATTAATACAAGCTTTGTCTTTAGCATTGGTGTTGATTTACATGTTGCTTGCCGTTTTATATGAATCAACATTGACGCCATTTATTCGGATGTTTTCCTTACCTTTGGGGATGATTGGCTCTGTATTACTATTATTCATCACCAACAATACGATTAACTTATATTCGTTGATTGGTATCCTAGTTATGGATGGTTTGGTAGCGAAAAATGGTACGTTACTACTTGACTATACGTTAACCTTGATGGATAGAGGCATGAATGCCCACGATGCGATTATCGAGGCAGGTAAAGTAAGATTAAAACCAATTTTCATGACAACGTTAACCATGGTAGTTGGTATGTTACCAACGGCATTATCGATTACGGAAGGTTCAGAAACTCGCGTAAGTATGGCATGGGTAATCATTGGTGGTTTGTTAACTTCAACGATTTTTACGCTGATTGTTATTCCAATCATTTTCTTATTCTTTGAGCAACATCCAATGAGCAGCTGGTGGGGTAGTATTAAAAGATTAGTTTACAAGGCATAGAAAGACTGTAGATAAACCATAGACAGACAGGCCGCGGGTTGGCGAGCAGCACCCATCTGCGTCGTTGCAATAAGGTGCTGCTCGTCGACGTACACCAGTACGACTTTTTCGCAGCGCCTTACTGCGCCTTGCATCTGGGCACTTCTCACCAACCGGCAACCTATCTTCGTACTAGTTTATACGTGGTACGGTTTAGATATTTTATAAATCATTGACACAAATATTTTATTTTGTCTACAAGCAAAGGCAGGTTTACAAACAATGTAACCTGCCTTTGTTTACGGATAAATATAATATGTATGGGTTATATAGAAATTTTTGAGTTATAATAGGTATTAGATTTTTCTATTTGACGAAGCGGAGAAATCATCATAATATTATATAAGACTTTTATAGTAGGTGTTGAATTATATGAATCAGATTTTAAAAGCACTCTGTCTTTCGGTGATAGTTGGCGTTCTATTTGTGTTGCTCAATGTGCCATTACCTTGGACATTGGGGCCGATTGCGGCGATTTCTTTATATTCCTTAAAAACTGGCGAACGCATTTATTGGCCGATTACGATTCGTAATACGGCATTGATTGTTCTGGGATATGCGATGGGGAGACCTTTTACGGTAGAAACGGGATATAAAATTTTGGAACATTTACCTTTGATGTTAATTGCGACAATGATCACCGTGTTTGTAGGGCTTATTGTAGGCTATATTACGCATAAAAAGACTGGGATTAGTCTCGAGACTTGTTTGCTAGGTTGTGTACCAGGTGGATTATCACAGATGGTGGTACTCGCGGAAGAAATGGAAAATACAGATCAAACGGCGGTAACGATTATGCAAACGATTCGTATGTTGTCCGTCGTATTTAGTGTACCATTTTTAACAATGCATGTACTTCATGATGGCGATCCTATGGCCGTTGCGGCAAATTCACAATTGTTAGCTGCTAGCAATCAGGAAATATTAATCTATGTATGCGTTGCCGTTGCCGGCGCTTTTCTAGCAAAATTTTTAAGATTGCCCACCGCTTTTTTGTTAGGCCCTATTTTGCTTACTGGCGCTTTTATTTTAGCAACAGGAATTCCAGCACCGACTGTACCTTCTTATCTGATTAGTATTGCACAAGTTTGCGTGGGAACGTATATTGGCTCAAGTATTAATTTGGCTAAGATTAAAAAGTACCATGGTTTAATGCCATGCTTGTTTGGCGGGGTTGCAGGTGTTCTTTTTGTATCTCTACTCACAGGTTATATGGTCGTGCAATTGACCTCAGTATCGTTTGTTACCGCATTTTTAAGTACGGCACCGGGCGGGCTAGCTGAAATGGGAATCACTGCACTAATTGTTGGGGCAGACATCTCGACAATGACGGCGTACCAATTGGTACGGTTGCTATTTATCATGTTACTATTTCCGATTATCGTAAAATTGATTATAAGGGTACAGAACCGAAAGCTATCCACCGATCATTAATTTGTAATTTTATTAACAAAAAGTTTTCCTTTGCTATCAATAACCGCATATAAAACTTCAGATGTACTTTTTATCCCTTGTTTGCTGAGTTCGCCTTCTAGCCAAGTAAGGGATAAATTTTTGTTTGCTAAGTGCTCATGGATGACTTCTCCATCCATAATTAATTCTACTGGAAAGGTTGCTTCCGCTAGTTTGAGGCCCATATCATTTTTAGTTATTGGTTGTTCTAATGTCTTTTTAATCACACTGAGACCACCCGTTGTTTCAAGAATGGCAAATTGTACTTCACTGATGTCTACCACGCCTTGTTCACGAAGTTGTGCATTCAATTCATCTAAATCATAGCGGAGTTTTTTCATATTTTCTTTTAAAATTGTGCCATTTTCAATGACGACTGTAGCCTCACCTTCGATTACTTTACGTATGGAACGACTTTTAATCGTAAGATAAGAAAAAGCATAGGTGAATAGTACAAATAATACCAAATCATAAAAGTGACTCCATACTTTATCTGGTTCAGCAGCGGCTATATTGGCGGCGATAGATCCTAGCGTAATGCCATTGATATATTCATAAAAGGTTAGTTGACCGACTTGGGTTTTTCCTAAAAATCGCGTAAAAATCCATAGGCTAGTAAAGACTAATCCAGTTTGCCAAGTATCGCGAAATATTTCTTGTAAATCCATGGATGCACCTCATTCTATAGTTTGATTTAGATTTAATATGTGCAATCGCAAGAAAAAGTAGTCAAGATTATGATTAATTTTAAAAAGAAGATAGTTTTTAGGCTATAATATATATATAATTAGACAAAATTTAGAAAAGTGTGTCCAACTTTGTATATAGATCTACAATGATCTTATCTGATAAAATAGAAGGAAACCCTAAGTTTAGAAAAATACTTTATAACTTGAAAGGAGAACTTATGTTAGAGAAATTACTGTTTATAATGAAAAGTAGCCTCATAAAGAGCAGATTATGTTTGTTTGCTATTGCGATAATCACAGGGTTTAGCTTTATTCCTATAAACATAACGTTTGCTGCAGATACAGATGTGATGGCACAAGAAAGCCATGTCATTCCTTATCCTGCTGGTTATAATCTCACAAATGAAGGTGCATCTGCTTATCAAGGAATAGGAAATGTCAAAAACTCCCCTTATTTCACTTCAGTAGATTATTATAATCTGAAATCAACTGATACTTTAACGATTTTGCCACACTATAAAACCTATCAACAATCAACAGAAATAACTTGTGGCCCGGCTGCGGCTTTAACAGTTTTGTATCATTTTGGTGATACAAACTGGGAGGAAAAGAGAATAGCCCAAATAATGGGGACGAAACCAGCAGTAGGTACAAATACGAAAGGTATGGTTACGTTTTTTAAACAGCTAGGTTGGGAGGTCCAATCAAGTCTAACAACAGAAAAAAATAACAATACCTTTACATCAGTAAAGGATTTTAAAGAGTTTGTAATCACAAATTTAAAAAATAATACACCTGTATTGGTTGAAAATATTGATTGGGGTGGGCATTGGCGAGTCATCATTGGTTATGATACTATGGGGACAGCTGCGGAAGCGGACGATGTTTTGATTCTAGCTGATTCTTATGATACCGCAGACCATCTACAAGATGGTTATGTCGTAAATCCAGTACAAAAATTCTATTATATGTGGTTTGATGCTCACATGTTGCCCAAAGATCATCAAGAGCAGCAATGGTTGGTAGTAAAACCGCCCGCTGCAAAGCATAATAGTAATTAAGAAATAACTAGCTATTAGCGAAGAAAAATCTGACTAACATGATAATAACGATAAAATCCGAATCCTATTGATTAAGGGTTCGGATTTTGTATTGATTAAGATTATAAATTTATAAGCTTAATCAATACAAGAAAAATATGTTAAGTAAGTAATCAGTATTTTTAATCTACAATAATAAAATAATAAGTATTATCTAATGAAAATATAGAATAAAATATACACTCAGTTCTAAATCATGATATAATTTAAAACTGAGTGTATATTTATATTTTTTGTAGTTTGGGAGGATTTATTGTGAATATTTTTCGTGCTAAAGGACTGGAAGTATTGAAGAAAGAGGCATCAACAACTTCATTGCACAGATCACTGGGTGCTTTAGATGTTGTGTTGCTAGGCGTAGGAGTCATTATTGGTACAGGAATTTTTGTATTGACAGGACTGGCTGCTGCAAAATATGCAGGACCAGCATTGATGTTATCTTTTGTTATTGCAAGTGTGACTTGTGCTTTTGTAAGTTTGGCTTATGCAGAGCTGGCTTCGATGGTACCTATATCGGGAAGTGCGTATACGTATACCTATGCTTCTTTAGGAGAATTCATCGCCTGGCTTGTTGGTTGGAACTTAATTTTGGAATATACGGTTGGAGCTAGTGCTGTTGCCGGTGGCTGGTCAGCATACTTGGTTGGTTTGTTAAAATCAGGCGGAGTTGAATTGCCAAAAGCCTTAGTTAGTGTACCAGCGGATGGTGGCATAGTGAATTTGCCAGCAATGCTCATTACTTTATTTTTAACTTATTTATTGGTGCTTGGGATTAAAACTAGTACAACGATTAATAAAATTTTAGTTGCAGTTAAATTTATTGCGATTTTTACTTTTCTTTTATTAGCAGGTCCGAAAGTGGACGTAACCAACTGGACGCCATTTATGCCATTTGGTTTTGCGGGTGTTTCAGCTGGCGCTGCGGTTATCTTCTTCGCTTATCTTGGTTTTGATGCGGTTGCAACAGCAGCTGAAGAAACACGTAATCCAAAACGTGATATGCCGATTGGAATTATTGGTTCACTTGCGATTTGTACAATTTTATATATTGCAGTATCCGGCGTTATGACTGGCGTTGTTCCTTACACAGAACTTGATAATGCTGAACCAGTTGCCTATGTGCTGCGAGCTATTGGCTATAATTTTGGTTCTGCTATCGTTGGTACGGGAGCAATTGCAGGTTTAACTACGGTATTATTGGTTATGATTTATGCGCAAACGAGAGCTTTTTTTGCGATGTCGCGCGATGGACTTATTCCAGCGAGCATTTGCAAAGTTCATCCCAAGTATGGCACACCTCATATTATTACAATGATTGTTGGCGGGTTTATTGCAATTATTAGTGGCTTTACGCCGATTCATATCGTTGCTGAAATGTGTAGTAGTGGGACTTTATTTGCTTTTGTTATCGCATCGATTGGTGTTGTTGTTATGCGTCATCGTTATCCAGAGGCAGAGCGCCCATTTAAATGTCCGGCAGTGAATGTAATTGCTAGTTTGGCAATTATTTCCTGTGTTTATGTGATGAGCAATTTATCAGCAATGACATTAGAAAGATTTTTTATTTGGAGTATCATCGGAACTGTTATCTATTTCGTGTATGGTTATTCAAATAGTAAATTAAATACTAAATAATCATTTTTTGGGATATTTAAAAAAAAATTTTATAAAAAACCGATTAAAGTCATAATATTTACTGTATCGATTTATTATGATTATAAAATTCTGAAAATACCATAAATAAGAATAATATATTTACAACTAAAATAACTGTATTATATTTACTTTAATTATGCTTAGGTGTATAATTAATTAATATTTGTTCGTATATAATGCATAAAAAAACATAAGAACATTATAAAAATTCAATTATGTATATGGTAGTATACGAAAAAGTATTTGTTTTATGTAAATAGTAATATATGGTGTATTATATATTACTGATTTACAATAAAGGTAGTGTCCCTAAGTGTATTTACAGTTTCAGTCGCTATACTTTGTATAGTAATTTTGTAAGTTGAGAGGAGCTATGACATGAGTAAAAAAATGAAAACAATGGACGGTAATGCTGCTGCTGGGTATATTTCCTATGCATTTACCGATGTAGCAGCAATTTATCCTATTACACCATCTTCACCAATGGCTGAATTCGTTGATGAATTAGCCGCAAAAGGTCAGAAAAATATATTTGGACAAACAGTTAAAGTTATTGAATTACAATCTGAAGCAGGTGCAGCTGGCGCAGTTCACGGTTCGCTTCAAGCTGGTGCGTTAACAACCACGTATACGGCATCACAAGGCTTATTATTGATGATTCCTAATTTGTATAAAATTGCAGGAGAGCTTCTTCCAGGCGTATTTCATGTGAGTGCACGTGCCCTTGCAGCAAACTCTTTAAATATCTTTGGTGATCAACAAGACGTTATGGCGGCAAGACAAACTGGTTGTGCAATGCTTGCGGAAAATAGCGTACAACAGGTTATGGACTTGAGTGCAGTTGCGCATTTAGTTGCAATTAAGTCGCGCGTACCATTCATTAACTTCTTTGATGGTTTTAGAACTTCCCACGAAATTCAAAAAATTGAAGTATTAGAATTTGATGAATTGGCAAAGTTGCTTGACTTCGATGCAGTAGCTGAATTCCGTCGTAGAGCGTTAAACCCAGATCATCCAGTACTACGTGGTACTGCACAAAATCCTGATATTTATTTCCAAGAACGTGAATCAGCAAATAAATATTATGATGCACTTCCTGAATTGGTTGAAGAATGCATGGCAGATATTGCCCAAATTACTGGTCGTGAATATCATTTATTTGATTATTATGGAGCAAAAGATGCCGATCGTATGATCATTGCTATGGGATCCGTGTGTGAAGCGATTGAAGAAACCGTGGATCATTTAAATGCACAAGGCGAGAAAGTCGGTGTACTTTGTGTTCACCTTTACAGACCTTTTTCCATTGAGCATTTCTTTAAATACATTCCTAAAACAGTGAAGAAAATCGCTGTTTTGGATAGAACAAAAGAACCAGGAGCATTGGGGGAACCGTTATATCTTGATGTTAAAACCGCTTTCTATACCGGTGAATGGCAACCACAAATCGTTGGTGGTCGCTATGCATTAGGTGGTAAAGATATTACTCCTAACCATATTTTATCTGTTTTTGAAAACTTAAATCTTACAGTACCAAAGAATAACTTCACGGTAGGTATCGTCGATGATGTTACCTTTACTTCTCTTCCAGAGGCTAGTGTAGATATTGATACCACAGCAAAGGGAACAACAGCTTGTAAATTCTGGGGTCTTGGTTCTGATGGTACGGTTGGTGCGAATAAAAGTGCAATCAAAATTATCGGTGATAAAACGGATATGTATGCACAAGCTTACTTTGCGTATGATTCTAAAAAATCTGGCGGGATTACGATGTCTCACTTAAGATTTGGTAAAACACCAATTAAATCTCCATATTTGATTAATAAAGCAGATTTCATTTCCTGTTCACAGCAATCTTATGTTAATAAATATGATTTACTTGCTGGGTTAAAAGCAAACGGAACATTCTTGCTCAATACGAATTGGAGTGAAGCGGATATCGCTGAACATTTACCTGCAAGTATGAAACGTTATATGGCGAAAAAGAACATCAAATTCTATGTTGTGAACGCTGTTGAAATTGCAAAACAACTTGGTCTTGGTGGTCGTTTCAATATGATTATGCAATCGGCTTTCTTTAAATTAGCAAATATCATTCCAATTGATACTGCTGTTGGCTACTTAAAAGATGCGGTTGTAAAATCCTATGGTAATAAAGGTCAAAACATTGTTGATATGAATCATGGAGCAATCGATAAAGGTCTTGAAGCTCTAGTGCAAATCGAAATCCCTGCTAGTTGGGCTGAAGCAACTGACGATGATAGCAATGCGAAAAAAGTTCCAGCATTCATCAAAAACATTCTTGAACCAATGAACAGACAAGAGGGCGATGCTTTGCCAGTTAGTGCGTTCGCTGGTATGGAAGATGGTACATTCCCACTTGGAACTGCTGCTTATGAAAAACGCGGTATTGCAATTAATGTACCAGAATGGCAAGTTGAAAATTGTATTCAATGTAACCAATGTTCCTATGTTTGTCCACATGCTACGATTCGTCCATTCTTATTGAATGAAGAAGAAGCTGCGGCTGCACCAGAAGGCTTTGCGATGAAACCAGCAGTTGGGGTAAAAGATGGCAGTAAATATCATATAGGAGTTTCACCGCTTGATTGTGTTGGTTGTGGTAACTGTGCGCAAGTCTGCCCAGCAAAAGAAAAAGCCTTGATCATGAAACCTATTGATACACAACTCTCAAAAGTAACAAATTGGGAGTATGCAATGAAAGTAAGTCCAAAACAAAATCCAGTCAATAAAATGACGGTAAAAGGTAGCCAATTTGAAAAACCTTTACTTGAGTTCTCTGGTGCTTGTGCTGGCTGTGGTGAAACCCCATATGCAAAACTTGTTACACAATTATTTGGGGATCGCATGATGGTTTCCAATGCGACAGGTTGTTCGTCTATCTGGGGTGGTAGTGCTCCATCAATTCCGTACACAACAAACCATAAAGGCCATGGTCCTGCATGGGCGAATTCCTTGTTTGAAGATAATGCTGAATTTGGGTTAGGTATGTTCCTTGGAACGAAAGCAGTTCGTAATGGGCTTGCTGATGATATTAAGGCAGTAATTGAAACTGCTGGCGTAAGCGAAGCATTAAAAGCAGCATGTAGTGAATGGTTAGCGAAAATGGAAGATGGTGTAGATACGCGTGATCGTGCTGATAAAATTATCGCTTTACTTGAAACTGAGAAAGGTGCCAATGCGTTATTAAATAAGATTTATGACAACAAAGACTTCTTAGTGAAACGTTCACAATGGATCTTTGGTGGTGATGGCTGGGCGTATGATATCGGTTATGGCGGTTTAGACCATGTACTAGCTTCTGGTGAAGATGTAAACGTATTGGTGTTTGATACCGAAGTTTACTCCAATACTGGCGGTCAATCTTCCAAATCAACACCAGCAGCAGCGATTGCACAATTTGCTGCGACTGGTAAGAAAACGAAGAAAAAAGATCTTGGTATGATGGCAATGAGTTATGGTTATGTCTATGTGGCACAAATTGCGATGGGCGCTGACAAGAATCAAGCACTAAAAGCAATTGCTGAAGCAGAAAGCTATAAAGGCCCATCCTTAATTATTGCGTATGCGCCATGTATCAATCATGGTTTACGCGTAGGTATGGGATCTAGCCAATTAGAAACAAAACGTGCCGTAGAATCTGGTTACTGGTCAATGTACAGATTTAATCCTGAACTAAAAGGAACTGATAAAAATCCGTTTACTTTAGATTCAAAAGAGCCAACACTTGACTTTAAGGATTTCTTGATGGGTGAAGTGAGATACTCTTCATTAAAACGTCAATATCCAGAAACAGCAGATGCATTATTTGAGAAAACAGAACAAGATGCAAAAGAAAGACGCGAAGGCTACGAAAAGCTAGCCGGTAAATAAATGGAGACTTAATTCAGGCAGCGTTTTAACGCCGCCTGAATTCTAGTCGAATTTATCCAGAGACTTATCCGCTCTTTACTCACCGCTTGCAGAAGCAGGAGTATTAGAGCAGGGGAGTCATCGGATAAGCGTATAATATAGAAAAAGGTTAGTGTAGATATTGTGATATGCTCCCTGTCAAGTAGACAGTAGAAAAAATAAAAAGATTTTATGTATCGTCAATCGCATTTTAGTGATTGGCGATATTTTTATGCCGCGTATTTTGCAAGAAATGCTCTGTATTCCAATGG
>Ga0316600_10000253_pt1 | contig 29005 bp, 26 predicted proteins | sample OWC_soil_day5_CT_FD_207652 | JGI IMG/M metagenome (GOLD analysis project Ga0316600, IMG submission 207652) | Wetland soil microbial communities from Old Woman Creek delta, Ohio, United States - OWC_soil_day5_CT | ecosystem: Environmental > Terrestrial > Soil > Wetlands | place: USA: Ohio... | reverse complement strand
TTATATCAAATCCATGGCTTTCAAATATCTCTCTTGGGGATTTACCTTTTTCATATTCGCCTACAAAAATGCGCTTAAATTCATCAGTATAAGTGATACAATTCATACTGATATCTTTTATATATTGGTTACGCGATAATACTGCTATTTCTTTTTCTGTAAATATTTTATTGCTCATTTCAACTTCCGCCAATCTCGTTTTTTCCTATTATACATAGAAATACCCTACAGGGTAGACTTTTTTTAAGTGTCTACTCTATAGGGTACATTTTAATATGCCAAGTCTTTTCTTTATATCTATAGATGTTTTCCATTTTCATAATAATTATTACGCTCAAGAATCGTAAAAAACATTTCGGCATCTTTATAGCCAGCATTTTTAATATGTTTGGTTATAGAAGCAGCTGCCTTATCTTGCACTTCTTGCCCACGATCAAACCAATTTACCTGAACGAAAGGATCTTTTTTGACTAGATTCCCATCTATAATAAAATTACTCTCTACTACTTCTAGTGTAAAATATTCCCGTGGACAATCTACAATAATCTCAAGATCATCAATCATTTGCTTGCTTATTTTTTTTACATCTGCTATGTTCATACCTTTTATTATTATGTGTGGCATAATAATGGCTCCCTTCAACTTTCTATTTTTTATTGAGTATCAACTTGCTAACTTCAACAAGAACCCCCATCTCTAGATATTATGCCATAAAATCATCATAAAAGTATAATGATAATCTATAATATTTTGACTGTCATTTGTTAAACCTAAGATTATATAGAATCGAAGCAAAATAATCTATACTAAATTTGAAGAGGTGTTCATATGGAATTTAATGACTTTTTACGTGATACTTGGCAGACTATCCTTATCTTTATTAGCTTACTTATTTATACACGCATTCTGGGCAAAACGCAACTCGGCCAGCTAACATTTTATGAATATATCACAGGCATTACTATGGGGTCCATTGCTGGCAGTATTGCTTCATCAGATGCTGATAAATTTTGGAGTCACTTCTATGACCTTTTTCTCTTTTTTATACTCACGTATTTACTAGCATTGATTACTATCAAAAACCGTCCCCTGCGCAAACTCATTGAAGGATCGCCTACCATTGTTATTGAAAATGGCTGTATCATAAAAAAAAATATGCAAGCTATGAGATATGATTTAGATGAGCTTAATTCCCAATTGCGAGAGAAAGATGTTTTCGACATTAGTGAAGTACAGTATGCGACTGTCGAACCAACAGGACAACTGAGTGTTATACTAAAGCCTGATTTTCAACCTTTAACCAAAAGCGATATGAATATTCATTTGCCCAACGCCACTTTTCCTGTAGAGTTAATTATGGATGGACAAATTATTGAAGAAAATTTAAATAAACAAAATCTCACTCATACTTGGCTGGAAACGCAGTTAACTGAAAGAAATATCGCAAACCATTCTAATGTCATGTATGCAGTGATTGATTCAAAAGGACAATTATTCATAAGTGCTAAAGGTAGCAATCAGCAGTAAAAAGCAGCCAATTAATATGGATTACTGCCACTTCAATTGATAGATGAGAGCAACTGCCATACCAATAGCAGCCGTAAGTTTGACAATCATACCAACAATCTGCCCTTTTAGTACACCGATTGCCACACGTATGGCTTGCTCCTTATTTTTCGTTTTAGTATATTCTGCCAAAGCAGTGATAATAAATGCTCCAAATAAAGCCCCGAGAATAGAGCCGATTAGCGGTAAAATGGCAGTCCCCCATATTCCTCCCAGCATTGTACCGACAAAAGCCGCCGCTATTGCCCGCTTGGAGGCTTTTTCCTTTTTAGCACCTATCAGTCCTGCCCAAGATTCAATCAGCTCACTTAGAATAAATACCCCAACGATAATTACTAAAACAGTATAATCTACATGTTCAAAACCATCATAATAACCATAAGCTAGTCCTATCAGTACAATAAGAATATTGCCTGGTAAGCCCACCATGGTCATGATAACGCCACCTATAACAAGTATGGTAAACAATATATTGATTACCATTGCCATATATTCCATAGCCCACACCCTTTTCATAGTTGCACTCTAATATTATCATACAAGAACATCTTTTTTATTAAATTAACAATTGTTCTTATAAATGCAATAAAATTTGGTACCAACCTTAAATCCGCCAGTACCAAATTTTTGTTTTCTATTATTTTATCTTCTTTTTGATACAAATTTATTGACTAATTCTGGATCAAACTGTATGCCAGCACAGCGTTTTAACTCGGCAACCGCGAGTTCATGATTCATCGCTTTGCGATAGGGACGATCGCTCGTCATGGCATCATATGCATCAGCTATCGCTAATATCCTACACTCAAGTGGAATGGCTTCTCCTACCAAACCTAATGGATAGCCTTTGCCATTCCACCATTCATGATGCTTTAATATTAAATCAGCAATAGGAAGAAGATCTGGAGATGAACGGGCAATACGATGCCCGATTTCAGAGTGACACCGCATTTCTTTCATTTCTTCTGCTGTCAACAGTCCTGGTTTAAAAAGGATATTATTAAGAATCCCAACCTTACCAACATCATGAAATTGAGCCAAAAGACGTAATTGGGTCACTTTTTCTCCACTTAACCCACATTTTTCACCCAAATCGTCGACGATGTTTTGTACTCTTTCAGCATGACCTTCCGTAATGAAATCCAGTTCGTGCAAAGGTTTCATGATAGTCTCGACAAGAGCACTGCGCACGCTTTGACCGCGATTAAGCTTTTCCCGATACATATTATTATCAGCCTGTTTAAAGAGTTCACGCATTGGTATCTTTGGATCATCACTTACAGCAAAGCCAATAGATAAGCTAAGAGGGGGATTATTATCCAAATTACCGATCAAAATATGTTTTTGCACTCGCTCGCAAATTGCTGTTACGGCATCTCTATCAGCATCTTGCAGTAATATAGCATACTCATCACCACCAATCCTTGCTATTACATCTCGCTCACGAAAACAACCTATAAGTAGCTTAGCTACATTGATAATCTGTATATCGCCACAGTCATGTCCAAATATATCATTGACTAATTTTAGTCCGTCAACATCTATAATTATTAATCCTACCGAACCTTTCCGACGTTTATCCATACGCCGCATTTCCTCTTCGAAATACCTGCGATTATAGAGTCCGGAGAGAGAGTCACGAAAACTAAAATATTGTAGGCGCGTCTCGTCCTGTTTCCGTTTGATTGCCATTGCCACTTGGGTTGAAACAAAACTAAGAATTTCTTTATCCTTCTCTGTATACCGAACACCCTCTTGATGAGTTTGTACAGCTAAAACACCAAAAACCCTATCTTGAGGCGTTTTCAGTGGTACTCCCAACCAATCTATACAAAGAGTGCCAAACATTTCAACTTCACCCTGTTCGATCAATTTTGCATGCTCCTGGGGTGAAACAAATAGTGCCTTTCCTGTCCTAAGTACGTATTCTGTCAAACCTTTGCAATTCTTTCGTGCACTAGATTCCTCATTTCCTTCATTTGTGCAGTAAGGAAAATGAACATTTTTTGTACTTTCATCATAGAGGGCTATAAAAAAATTTTCTGCCAAAATAAGATCACCGATAATTTTATGCACAGAATGATAAAGGTTGTCTAGATTTTGAGAAGAATTCACTGTTTCAGAAATCAAGTAAAGTGCCTTTTGCAATTTTTCTGCTGCCTTACGCTCAGAAATATCCCTAAGTGCCCAAATAAAGGCATCTTTCCCTTTATATAAACTTTTAGTCAAATTTAGCTCAACAAATTTAATCTGCCCCATGGAATTTATAATTCTCGCTTCAAAAGTAGATAATAATTGTTCATCACAGTTTTGTTGACAAAGGCATTCTCGAATGATTACCATATCCTCAGGATGTATATAATGCAAAACATTAACTGTATTTATTTCTGTTTGACTGACTCCTAGTAAGATACACAAATTATCATTTGCATATACAATTCTATTTTCACTGAAAAAGCATATCGCATCATGACTATGCTCGACAATAGCCCGATACTGTTCCTCACTTTCCCGTAATGCCTCTTCTGCCCGCTTACGCTCAATAACCATCGCCACTTGAGTCGAAACAAATGTAAGGATCTCTTTATCAGTTTTTGTATACCGAATACCTTTTGCATAGGTTTGCACCGCCAAAACACCAATCACCTTATTATCAGCTGTTTTAAGAGGTATCCCCATCCAATCTATAGCAGACACTTCTATGTTTTCGATTTCTCCTTGTTTCAACATTTCAGCATAAACAGGCGGAGAAACCAGAAGAGGTTGCCCTGTTCTGATAACGTATTCCGTTAGACCTTTTTTATTTTTTCTTTTACCAGGATTTTTACAAAATTCATCTATATAATAAGGGAAGTGAACTATCTCAGCATCTTCATCATATAGTGCAATAAACAAATTATTTGCTGAAATAAGTCCATCGATAATCTTGTGAATAGAACGATAAAGTTCTTTCAAATTCCGAGCTGCATTAGCTGTCTCAGATATCAGATAGAGGGCCTTCTGCAATTTTTCCGACCTGCGACATTCTCGAACGTCACATATCCCAGCCTGGGAAAAGTTATATTGATTCATTGCGTTCCCCCTAAAAGAGCGGTGCTCTAATGCTCTAAAAATCACCTTTTAAATATTATATTATAACTTCGTTAAACAAATTGCAATCCCTTCTAATATTTGTAAATTATCCTTATATAACTTTTATTTTTAATTTTTTCAATAAAGTCATAGTGGTAAGTATTACTATAGATAAGAGCTTTGATCAATGGAGGTACATTATGCCCATTTTGTTTGCCAAATGGAATGATTGGTTATCTAAAAACATGTTTATTGTAGTGCTTTCCGGACTATTATTAGGTTTGTTCATTAACATAACTGATTCCCCATCACTAAGAAAAATTGTAGTTGCTTTATTTGCTTACATGACTTTTGTCACTGCATTAGGTACAAGTTTTAAAGAATTTACCAAGGTCTTATATAAGCCATGGATTCCTCTATGGGTGCTGATTTTAGTCCACTTTGTTACTCCGCTGACGGCCTATACTGTCGGCATGATTTTCTACCCGAATGATCCTGACATCCGGTTAGGCTATTTAATCGGCTCTTCTATTCCAATCGGAGTTACATCCATCATCTGGACTTCTTTAATCAAAGGAGATTTAGCCATATCTTTCGTCGCTGTGACCCTTGATACCTTTGTTGTGCCTGTAGCGTTACCCTTATTTTTCCATATATTTATTGGGCAAACCATAGATATAAACTATAGGCAAATGGTTATAGACCTTATGCTTATGGTTACTATACCTAGTATCACCGGTATGCTTCTTCATGACCAGACTCAAGGTAAGACCTTAGGTTTTGCCAAAAGCCTTGGCGGTGCCACATCAAAATTATGCCTTTTCTTTGTAATTTTGATCAATTCAGCAGTCGTAATGCCACAGATCACTTGGGATATTTCCATACTAAAAACATTAATGGTTACCTTATTCATCGTTTCTGCAGGCTTCTTTGTCGGTTATCTAGGGTCATTTGCAGTAAAAGAACGTACTCAGGGTATTATCTTAACTATGATGTATAACGTGGGCATCCGTAATAACGCCTGTGGACTCGTAATAGCACTCACCTATTTTCCACCAAGGGTAGCAATCCCTATGACACTTTCTATTTTGTATCAACAACCATTAGCAACAATTATCGCTCACCTATATAAACGTCTTAAAACAATTTAAGCCTTTTATATAGAAAATAAATAATGACATATACTATTGAACCACAAAGGCCCAAATGGTACATAAAGGTTTATTATTCCCTTTGAGATCTTTGTGTTCTTTCCGGTTATTCATGATGCTTTTTAATCAGAATGTTTCACGATAGCTGAGGCATTTTGATTAAAAGGATTTGTCCTAATAGCCAAGGAGAATAAGTAAGGATAATCGGTTTCCAAATGCCTCATATAAGATATCCACTCATAAATCAGCAAGGAATACACTCGCTCAATATCACCTGCTATATGTTCATAATCGGAAATAGGTAACCTAACTACATCATCCCTGTGGGACAATTCCTCAGCTAAATGAAAAACCGCCCATAATAGTTCAGTAAAAGAATCATGCTCTAATAAGTTGGGATTAGCCAATAACCCCAATAAAAATTGTCTTTTCTCCAATAAATATTCACGCATCATTGCCAAATCGCCTTTTTGGCTATCAATTCTATAATCATGTTGCCTTGCTATTTTATGTGCAAATCGGAATTGTTGTTCAGTCCAATCAATATCAACAATCAGCTCTTTTTTCAATTTTTCCCCATGATGATCAAATTTTAAGCAGGATGTAATCAATTCTAGACCGACTTCACTGATAAAAACACCGATAACCATATTCATTTTTTTCAACATAAGGCGTTTTTCTCGCATACTTAACAACTGATTGAGTAGTAACGTCACCAAAAGTATCTGCACAGGCACAAACGCCAAGTCTTGTAGCAAATAAAATAAAGTGTCACGAACATTATCAAACACAAGGACTTGAATATCGTATATAGCTGCTGATAAACTAAGTAAAAATAACCCTATACACAGTTGCCAATTCCAATAACTCATTATTCTACACTCCTTAATCCCATTTGTTCATTATAATCGATTGCCTAATAATTGACGAGCATCAACAGGAAAATTGCTGTGATTATCTAATATATGGTAGAGAAAGATCAGAAAGGAGTTTCTATTATGCGCATTCTATTTTGGGATATTGACGGAACATTATTAAAAACAGCCAAAGCTGGTCTATATGCTTTTGAACAAGTAATACAAGAAATTCTTACTATCCCTTTTGATTTCAGTACTATCAAAACTGCTGGCATGACCGACTATTATATTGCCTATCAAGTAATTAAGCTTGCCACCAGGCGTGAACCTACCTACCATGAAATCTGCAATCTAATTGCCCGCTATGAAGAAGTACTCCCTAGCCATCTGGCTGCCAGAAAAGGTCATCTTACACCATCAGTAAAAGATATTTTGACACATTTGCATAGCTGTGAGGATTATGTTTCTCTTCTGCTGACTGGCAATACCTTATTTGGTGCTAAAACTAAACTTGCACACTACGGTCTAGATGATTTTTTCAACTTCGAACACAGCGCTTTCTGCAGCAACTGCTTCGACCGCACCGAAATATCTAATCAAGCCCTGTCTATTGTAAAAGAACACTATCCTGATGTCGACCCAGAGCATATTTATGTCATCGGCGATACGCCTAATGATATCCATTGCGGCAAGGCCATCGGTGCACGCACCATCGCAGTGGCGACAGGTACTTACTCTGTACAAGAACTGAGCGCCCACTCTCCTTGGTGGGTTGTGCCTTCACTACCTTCACCCGTAGAATTTTTGGAAAACATAAATCATTGAATAAAGGAAAGCGCCAGCAATCATGTTATGCTGGTGCTTTCCTTTTACCAAATTTATAACCGAAAAAAATCATTCCTCAGTTCTCACAATTATTATAAATAGCGCCATGGGCAAGATAAGTTTTATTTAGGTCATCAGAAAGTTAAAACATTCCGGATCCAAGCAAGGACAACTAATCTTTATAATTTAAAACAATGTCTGGCAATTTAAGTTTAGGCACATGATGTATTTGATTTTCATCCCGCCAGTACTTAACATCATCTCCCGCATTAATCTCGTTGATTATAACCACCTCTTTGGGCTTTCCAATGGCTATTGCTAATAATATTTCATATTGACCAGAAATATTAAGAACTTCGCTCAATTCTTCCCGCTTAATATTTCCTATTATACAACCGCCTAGCCCAATTTCTACTGCACCCAACAATATACTTTGTGCGGCAATTCCATGATCAACTCCGCCTACCATTTTATTATCTTTATCTTGTAAAATAATAATATATGCAGAAGGCCGCTCTCCCTCTTCAGGTCCAGACCAATCAGCAAAGTAACCTGCCCAGCCTAGTGTAGGATAAATTGCTTCATTGACTTGTTTCTCACAAGATACAATATACCTTAGCGGCTGCCTATTAGCACCAGATGCAGAAAGTCTTGCATAATCGACTAAGGATAATAGGGTTTCCTTCGCAATATTTTCTTCACAATAAAATCTTCGATAACTTCTATTAGTAGCAACCATTTTTTTAAACATCTCGAATCCTCCTACAGTATATATCTTTTCATTATACACTAATTTCCTTACTTTTCTATTTCCGTTCTTCGGGCCTTGCCCGCATCAAATCTACATGGCAATACCCACCCATTGTCTTCTGCAAATATTGCTGATGATAGTCCTCTGCAAGATAAAAGTTCATAACAGGTTCTACTTCAACCACAATATCATCGGTATGATAAGTCTGCATATCCTGAATGAAATTAACGATAATCTCTCTCTCGGCTTTATCTGCATAGTACACACCTGTGCGGTACTGAGATCCCATGTCTGCCCCTTGACGATTCAAGGTTGTAGGGTTAATAATACGAAAAAAATGTTCTAGCACCTTCTCTAAAGGTATTATCACTTCATCATAAGTTAATTCACACACTTCTGTATGGCCTGTTGTCCCGGAACACACTTGATGATATGTAGGATCATCCATCTCACCCTGCCCATATCCTACCCTTGTATCTAATACTCCTTTAAGCTGCTGGAAATAAGCTTCTACACCCCAGAAACATCCACCTGCAAGCCATATTTTCCTCAACATTGATCTCTCCTTACTTTACTGGGCCTCGCCAGCTGCTCATACCTTCTGTAATGTTGTAAACATTACCAAACCCCTTGCTCCTTAGCAAGCTTGTCCCCTGACTACTGCGGTTACCACTACGGCAAATGAGCAATACTTTCTTGTCTTTGGGCACTTCACTACTGCGGCTCTCCAACTCACTTAGCTGAATATTAGTTACACCAGGAATATGCCCTGCCTTGTATTCTTGAGGTGTACGTACATCGATGATAATGGCTTCTTCGTTTTTCCACATTTTGAGAGCCTGGTCAATAGATACGTGGACCTCATTCTCCACTCCACCGTTGCTGCTACAGCCAGTAACAATGGTCATCACCATAGCAATTAATACTGCCAATAAAATTGAGGTAACTTTGTACATGATTTTTCCTCCTTTAAAAGTGCCTCCCTGCTATGAAACAGGAAGGCACTTTTATTTAAGAAAATTATATCAATCCGTAGGCCTTCATTTCAGTGCGAAGAAGTTCCAGATTATTATCACTGAGCTCAGTTAGAGGCATACGGCATTGACCAGCCTTAAAGCCCAATAGTTTTACAGCTGCCTTAATTGGGATAGGGTTTACTTCACTGAATAGTGCTTTGATGAGATTTAAAGTATGAAGTTGCAGCTTAATGGCACCATTAATATCCCCTTGAATGAATTTCATAACCATATTGTGGGTATCCTGGGGAATGATATTAGCCATAACGGAAATAACCCCTTTACCGCCTAACGACAAAACAGGCAAAATCGCATTGTCATCACCAGAATACACAGTAAAATCTTCACCACATACATTTACCACATCACCAATTTGCCCAAGATTACATTCTTTTATAGCAATAATATTATCGATTCCCGATAACGCTTTTATCGTATCAACATCCAAGTTCGAATTAGTTCTGCTAGGTACGTTATACAAAATCATTGGTATCTTAATATTATCGGCAATAAGCTTAAAATGTCCATATAAACCTTTTTGCGTAGCTTTATTATAATATGGCGTAACTGATAAGATTGCATCTGCACCAACCGCTTCCGCCGCCTTCGATAATTCTATAGCATGACGAGTATCATTACTGCCTGCACCAGCAATAACCGGCACCCGCTTGTTAGTTTTTTCTACTACAAACTTGATAACCGCAATATGCTCATCATCTGGCATGGTAGAAGCTTCCCCTGTGGTCCCACAGACTACAATGGCATCTGAGCCACCTTTAATTTGAAACTCAATCAGTTCCTCTAATGTTTGATAATCAACACCCTTGTCAGTAAACGGAGTTACAATAGCTACTGCAGATCCGATAAATAATTGTTCCTTCATTACTTAACCACCTTTTATTCAGATTTAGTATATCAAGATCATTAATTGGATTTCCTATTTTGTTAGCGAAATCTTCTGCAATACATATATTTCCTATAAAACCACAAAAGTCCTGCCAAAATTATCATATATTTTTAACAAGAGTACTGTAAAAAATTTTTTTATCCTCTATTCTCTGGCAGTATCTCAATCCAATATCCATCAGGATCAGCAATAAAGTATATTCCCATATCCTTATTTTCGTAGCAGATGCAATTCATCTTTTTGTGCAATTCATATGCAGCCTCAAAATCGTCGACGTTAAAAGCCAAATGGATCTCATTATCTCCTAGGTTGTAAGGAGCAGTCCTCTCTTTCATCCAGGTAAGTTCTAGCTTGTGAGATGTAATACCATCGCCGAGAAAAACCAAAGTAAAGTTAGGCTTCTCCATACGGCGTACTTCTTTAAGCTGTAGAGCCTCTTTATAAAAAGCTAAACTCTTTTCAATGTTTAATACATTTAGGTTATTGTGAACAAACTTGAAATTCATAATCTCTTCCTCCAATTTATTTTAAGATAAAGTTAACGCTTTCCCTCTTTCTCTACGAATGGTACTGGCTTTCCTAAAAATTAGCCTTGTCCGCAATCGATCTGCAGTTCACGCAAAACGTCCCATAAAATTTCATTTCCTATGTATTAGGCGATTGCTACCTTACCAAGAGGTATAACAGCGTTCATCGCTTATACCAATGGCTTATTAGTAGGATCTCCCCTGCTTTAAATAAAAGGATTTTTTTCCTTATTATCCCCAATCTTCCATCCTCATAATCACATACCTCGATACACACTCCACAGTGAATACATTTTAATTGATCAACTTTAGCCTTATTTTGTCCTTTATACTAAAATGCGATGTTAGCATTGACAGAACAGTTGGCATCGCTTCAGTTTAATAAAATCAATTGAATTTTACACAATATCTAATGTATTGCAATTATAATTCGACAAATAATATGTTTAAACCTTCTTAAGGATAAGCAGATTTCCCCATTCTTGTCTCGGAAGAAAATAGTCCTAAGGATTATTCCTTAGGACTATTTTACTAAAAACCCTCTATTATACATGAGGCCTACATATTTTTTGCGGCAATAGGTCCTCTCGAAAGGGCAATTTTACCAGTACGGACAATCTCTATAATCCCATAATCCATTAATACTTCACACAAAGCATTAATCTTACTTTCCTCGCCAGTAAGTTCTATAACCATAGTTTCACGATTTACATCAACAATTTTAGCCCGAAAGATTTCCACGATATCTACAATATCCGAACGTGTCTCTGGTCTAGCCTTAACTTTGATGAGTGCCAACTCCCGATGAATAGAATCAATGTGAGTAAGATTTATAATTTTAATCACATCAATTAATTTTGACAGCTGATTGACGACTTGCTCTAATTGCAGTTTATCATCGACCTCAACATCAATTGTAATCCTAGTAGTATCAGCTTCCTCAGTATAGCTTGCCGCGATACTCTCAATATTATAAGCGCGACGACTAATGAGCCCTGAGATATGGGTCAACACCCCAGGTTTATTTTCAACTAAAACAGCTAATGTATACTTCATATGTTTAACCTCCCAAAACCATTTGGTCTAAACGACAATTCGCTGGTACCATAGGTAATACATCCTCAGCATCAGGTAACCATACATCAACAAGTACTGGTCCCTCTATCCGAAAAGCTTCAGCCAAAGTTGCTTGCAGCTCGCTTGGCTTAGTCACCCGCAGACCAGTCACCCCCATGGCTTCGGCAAGTTTTACAAAATCAGTACGCCCCTTTAAACAAGTATGAGAATATCGTTCTTCATAAAACATCCGTTGCCATTGGCTAACCATACCTAGGACCTGATTATTCATCACTATAATTTTTACAGCCACATTATTATTAGCCGCTGTTGCCATTTCTTGGCAATTCATCATAATACTGCCATCTCCAGTGAACAAAACAACAGTTTTCTCTGGTAAACCAAGTTGCGCACCGATAGCAGCTGGCAGACCATACCCCATTGTTCCCAGGCCCCCTGAAGTCAAGAAAGAGCGTTGATTGAGAAATTGATAATATTGCGCAGTCCACATCTGGTGTTGACCTACATCAGTCACGATAACAGCATCTCCATTGGTCAGTTGACTTACTGTTTCAATGACTAACTGTGGCATGATCACTTCATCACTGCACTTATAACCGAGAGGCTTTTGCCGCTTCCAGTCGCATACAGTTACAAGCCATGGGTCTATATTTTTTCGCCACTCCTGGCAATCATAATCCGCAGCTTTCTCATACAGAAGTGGTAACGACCACCGTAAGTCCCCAACTACCCGTATATCAGCAATAATATTCTTATTAATCTCAGCTGGATCAATATCAAAATGCACCACTTGAGCCCTAGGAGCGAAGTCCTTTACCAATCCTGTAACTCGGTCATCAAAGCGAACCCCGACCCCGAGCAAAAGATCACACTCGATTGTAGCCATATTAGCAGCATAAGTGCCGTGCATACCAACCATTCCCAAATTATCAGCATCAGAGCTGGAAATACAGCCCAACCCCATTAAGCTAGAAATCACCGGAAACCCGGTCAATTCAGTAATCTTCCTTAATAAATCGGATGTATCGGAGATATTGACGCCTCCACCGACAAAAAACAAGGGCTTTTTCGCCTGTCTCATTTTTTCTACTACCAGTTCAATAGTTGCCTCATCACCAGCAAAAACTGGAGAATAACCTCTAAGTTTTACATCTTCAGGATATTTATAATCAATTTTATCATTAAATACATCTTTGGAAATATCAATCACTACAGGTCCTGGTCGCCCGCTACGGGCAATATAAAATGCTTCTTTGATTACTCTAGGTAGATCTTGAATTTTTTTCACTAGATAATTATGTTTTGTAATCGGCGTTGTAATGCCGCGAACATCAGCTTCCTGAAAAGAGTCCTTACCAATCAAAGACACTCCGACCTGTCCTGTAATAGCCACTAAAGGGACCGAATCCATGTAAGCTGTAGCGATGCCAGTAATCAGATTGGTTGCCCCAGGTCCGGATGTTGCAATACACACTCCTACTTTACCTGTTGCGCGAGCATATCCATCAGCAGCATGTACAGCCCCTTGCTCATGACGTGCCAGCACATGAGGAAATTTCATTCTATATAAAGCATCATAAAGTGGCAGAACCGCCCCTCCAGGATATCCGAAAACAACTTCAGCCCCTTCTTTTTTTAAACTTTCAATAATTACATCGGCTCCTAAAAATTCCACACTATAATCCTCCTTTTCTTACTATTCATTTACAGTATTATAATACATATCAAGAGATTTGCATATATGTGTAAACCTTCTATTTATTTTATTTAATCTTATTTTTTGCTTAGTTTATCCAACATTAAAAATAATTTCGCTTTTCTTTAAGAAGTTTAGTATTATATAACCTAGAAAGAGCATGATTTAGCGAGATTTAGAGATCTTTCAAAAAATATTCATTGTTAAATGATAAGCAGGATGTGGAAAAATGAATTGGGACAACTTACCTATATTGATTATCTTGGTATTATCTGTAATCGGCAATAATCATTCAGTCTCTGTCGCAGCACTCGTTCTATTACTCATAAAAATCCTAGGTTTTGAAACATGGTTTCCCGTTATAGAAAACCATGGTATCAGCTTTGGTATCACAATTTTAACCTTAGCCGTACTGACTCCTATAGCACAAGGGCGTATATCTACAAACGGTATGTTGGAAGCGGTCAAAACGCCGATTGGTCTTGCGGCAATTATCGTTGGTATCCTTGTGGCTTGGGTGGCTGCTCAAGGCGTGCCCTTTATGAAAGGAACACCTGAAGCAGTAACTGCTTTGATTGTTGGCACAATTATTGGAGTTTGTTTTTTCAAGGGACTAGCAGTAGGACCACTCATTGCCGGGGGATTGGTCTCCTTAATTATAAGCTTATTGGGTTTATCTAAATAAACTATCTCTCATAGTATAGGCATTTATGTAAAGGACTCCCCCTGAATGTTATACTTTCTGATATAGTAGAGAAAACTTGGCTGCCGCCAAGCCTTAGTTGCCCTTACTTTGAATCAGAAAGTGTTTCTGATGGCGAAATTAAAATAAGCATGGACGTTTTTTAGCTCCATGCTTGTATGGTTTTTACCCTATTGGTTTATTTTTTTTGCCTACTAAAGTGAAACGATGGATTGGTCGACCTACTGAAACATAACATAAATCCATCTGCAATTGCCCTTCATTTACTAAATATTCTAAGTAACGCCGACATGTTACCCGAGAAATCCCCACACCAGAAGCAAGTTCTTCGGCCGAGATCGGCTCGCTACAACCAAGTAAATAATTGGTGATCAAAGTCAATGTCTGTGCGTGAAGATTTTTAGGAGTTCCTTGCTTTTCGCTACGCACTGGAGTAGCGAAAATTTTATCAATATCACTTTGCTCAAGATTGCTTTTCTGCAGCATTGTTTGCTTATGCCGCCTATAATTTTCAAGAATCAATCGAAAACGATCAAACTTAAAGGGTTTTGTTATATAGGCAACAACACCTTGACGCAAAACTCTACTAACCGTAGCAGAATCATCGGCTGCAGTAATCATTATTACATCGATATTTTTTTCTTCCCTCCGTATGAGGGATAAAATATCTACACCATTGATTTCTGGTAAATAAATATCAAGAATGACTAAATCTATATCGAATGTATTAATTTGGTATATTGCGTCTTTTCCATTTTTAGCAATACCGATAACACAAAACCCGGCAATAGCTTCCGTATAGTTTTTATTAATATCCGCAACCATCGGATCGTCATCTACAATTAATACTCTGATCTTTTCCATACTCATCACCTTTCACTAATAGGGTAACCATACGGTAAATTCTACTCCACCTTCAGGTAAATTGCGGTGGAATATCTCACCAGAGACTAATTTGAGCTTGTCCAAAATTAATGCAAGACCCAATCCACTATTTCCTTGCTTCGTAGTAAAGCCCCGGTGATAAATGTGCATAGCTACCTCTTCAGATATGTGCTGACCCGAATTCTGTACTCTAATTTCTAATGTATTAACAAGTCGAACCATGCTAAATTCGATGCGTTTATCTTTAGCTTCGGCGACGGCATCAATGGCATTCTGCAGGAAATTACCAATAATTAAAGCAATATCCCCACTATTCATATTGGCAGGCAGGTTAGTCAGTGCCGTATCAGGCGTAATATTGAAATCTATACCCAATTCTCGCATATGACTTACTTTTCCAATAAGTAAACCGCATACGGTCGGATCTTCAATTCGTCTACTAAGCCAATCAACAACATCCTGTCTTTCCAAACCACTATCTACTACAAAATCTACAGCTTCTTCATATCTTTGCAGTTGAATTAATCCTGCAATGGTGTGCAATTTATTTTTAAATTCATGGGCCTGAGCTCTTAAAACATCTACAAATCCATGTACTCCTGTAAGTTCTTCAGCCAATCTGTGTATTTCTGTACGATCTCTAAAGGAGATTACAGCCCCTACCACTTTATTATCAACGGTTATCGGCACACTATTGGAAAAAATGATAATATCATTAACCCTTTGTTCTTCATCATATACAGATTGATCATTATTAATCACAATATCAAGCCTATTCTGGGGAAGAATGGTATCAATATGGCTCCCACACGCCACTTCTGGAGTGATCCCTAAGAGAGCAGCCGCTTCGCTATTTAGCAAACGAATGGATCCATTCTTATCCACAGATATTACACCTTCGCGAATAGCTTCTAGGGTAGCCTGTTTTTCTTTTACAATTGTTGCTATTTCGTAGGGCTCTAAACCGAAAATAGATTTCTTTATATTACGGGCAATCAATACAGAGCCAAAAACGCTAATTACTATTGCCACTAAAAACAGGTACAAAATTGGAGTAAATTTTACGAAAGCATCCTTATAAACATTCGTCAAATAATAACCTACGGAAACAAAACCAATTTGCTTATCTCCAGTCTCATTATATATAGGTACATTAGCTCGAATAGAACTCGGCAGGCTCCCTTGTGCAATATATATATATTCCTCGCCCCTAAGCACTGGCTCTCGGTAAAGGTCTGCTAAGTGAGTCCCTACGTTAGACGGAATAGGATGTGATAATCGTACCTGATCCATATTGGCAACAATAATAAAAGCTGCCTCACTAGAAATTCGCCAATTTTCGCTTAGTGGCTGCAATACTTGAGAAGGATTTTCAGAAAGAATGGCTTGTTGCACCGCTGGTGATTGTGCTACAATCCGCCCTATGATCATCGCCTGTTCTCCCATGTCTTCTTGAACCTGGCGGTCGATGATACTAACTATCAAAACACTTACTACTAGTAGCAACATGAAAATCATTGAAATATTAAGAACCATCACTTTATATTGTAAGGATCGCTTATGCATTGTTTTCAGATAGCCCTCCCTTCTGATTACAAATCACTTATCAATGACCCAGTATAGATAAGAAGACTTGATTCAGATGAAGTTCTAGCTCCACCCGAACCTTAGTCCCGCTTCTCCAGGGACGCTACTTTAAGACTCCCATTTGTAAAAAATGGGAGTCTTAAAGCGGTTTAGTCATCGGGCAAATCTATATATCGAAAGGATTTCATATTGCAGCAATAAAATTCAAGTATTTATCGCAAGGATATACACAATATTTTCGACATATTTATAGACCATTATACATCATTTCAGCATATAAAATATACTTACAAAGTTCAAATCTCAATACTTTGATCATTATTTCTTTCAGTATGCTATCAAACAGAGATCATACTAATAACGGATAAGGAGATGTAACTTTTATGATTTTCTAAAACAAAATGAATAAAATCATTTCCTGACCGCTAAATATAATATTCTATTAACTGAATCTATTATAATATTTTGTAATTTAGATGAAAGGTATAATGTACTTTACTGACAACTGCAGGGGATTTTCCGTGTCTAGAAATATTCATTTTGCAACATACTTTATTCTTAGATAAGTTTTTTAACAATAAACAAAACCGACCTCCTTTGCTCATAATTAGCAAAGGAGGTCGGTTTGTTGTGTTTTAAGCTAGCTTAATTCTGTTTGCGGCTCTAGTCCTTACTTCTTCAGGATTAACAATAGTTCTGGCAACACCCGTTTCTATCGCTGCACGGGCTACAGCTGCTGCTACAGCTGGAGCCACTCGTTTATCAAAAACATTGGGTACAACATAATCTTCCCGTAGTTCTTCTTCCGGAATGATCTCAGAAATTGCATAAACAGCTGCCAATTTCATTTCATCATTAATTTGACGGGCTCTAACATCTATAGCCCCACGGAAAAGTCCAGGAAAAACACTCACATTATTAACTTGATTAGGAGAATCCGAACGACCTGTACCAGCCACTTTCACCCCGGCTGTTTTAGCATCATTATAGCTGATTTCAGGATTAGGATTACACAAGGACAATACTATAGAATCAGTATTCAAACTCTTAACAATTTCAGATGTAAATGCACCTGATTGCGATACACCGATCAATACATCTGCCCCTTTAGCGATATCAGCTAAACTACCCTGTTCTTTTTTCAAATTGGTTTTAGATAGCAATGCGGCCTGGACACGATTAACTCGGGACATTTCCATACCGTCATACATAGCACCTTTGGAATTCATCATAATTACATTACTCGCGCCAGCATTGATTAAAAGTTGTACAATAGCTGTACCGGCAGCCCCAGCACCGTTAACCACAATTTTCACTTCGGATAACTGTTTTTTTACAAACCGCAGTCCACCAATTGTAGCAGCTACAGCAATAATAGCTGTACCATGCTGATCATCATGAAAGACAGGTATATCCATTTGTGCCTTGAGAGCATCTTCGATATCGTAACACTTAGGCGAGGAAATATCTTCTAAATTTATTCCCGCAAAATTAGGTTGTAACATCCGAACCGTCTTAATAAACTCATCTGCATCCTTAGTATCAATAGACATAGGCAGAGCATCTACATCACCAAAAGTCTTATACAGCACAGCTTTCCCTTCCATGACTGGTATAGCTGCCTCTGGGCCAATATCCCCCAACCCTAATACCCTTGTTCCATCAGTAATAACTGCCACCATATTACCCCGACAGGTGTATTCAAAGGATAAATCCTTATCGCGGTGAATTTCCATACACGGCTCTGCTACTCCTGGGGTATATGCCAGACTAAGATCATAACCATCTTTAAGTTGTACCTTGGCAACTACGCCTAGTTTACCATTATTCTCGTGGTGATATTGCAAAGCCTCATCATGTAAGCTCATATTTAGTTCCTCCCACAATTTTATTTTTATAATTGGCTATTCTCTTTTTTTAAAATAAAATAGCTTATTCTATAATATACAGTATACAATATACAATACAGAATATACAATATGCACTCGACTAGCCTATTTTACATAGTTAGTTAGTTTACCGATATGCTCAACCTCCACACTTACCACATCACCTGACTTCATAGGACATGATCCAGAAGGTGATCCAAGAGCTAGAACATCACCAGGCTCTAGTGTCATTACCTTAGAAATCCAGCTAATCAAGAAAGGTATGCGGAGGGACATTTGAGCGGTATTACCATCTTGTACAACTTTTCCGTTCAGTGTTGTCACAATTTTCAAGTTAGTAGGATCAATACCTGTTACGATCCAGGGGCCGATAGGACCAAAGGTGTCGAAACCTTTACCACGAGTAAATTGAGGATCGCTCTTAGTCAGATCGCGAGCGGTAACATCGTTGAACACAGTATAACCTAGAACGTAATCAAGCGCATCTTCTTCCTTAATATTTTTACCGCTTTTACCGATAACCAGTGCAACTTCGCCCTCAAGTTCAACTTTATTTGTCAAATCAATAGGTGGCAGACAAATGGTTTCTTGATCGGCAATCAGTGCTGACTGTGGTTTTAAAAAGAGAAAAGGTTCTTTAAGATTAGCCGTACCACCCGTTTCTTTTGCGTGACCGGCAAATGTCCATCCAAAATTAACAACTTTTGTTGGTTCAACAGGAATTAGAATCTTAACATCGTTAAGCAGAACCTCTACACCATCATAGTTAAATACGCCCTGAGCGATTTCAGCAAATCCACTTTCAAGCTGAAAAATCGTATCACCCTCAATTACACCATAATATATTTTTTCGTCTTTATCCTGATATCTTACTAGCTTTTGAGAATCCTCTAATGAGGCACTAACACCATTTATTCTTTCTGATGAAGAGATCATGCCTCCACAAGCTGTATCTAATAAATTCTGCTCATTTAATAAAACTGACTCAATCGTGTTCACTACTCTGACCTTTTCCATAACTATTCTCCTCACTTATGTTGTTCATCAATACATTTTCTAACCCAATCTAGAACACCAGCATCTTTGCCTTTATTATATGACTATCTTAACTATAATGAAAATACCGAGTAATCATGATATGATAACTACAAGTTATCGCTATCATTCCATTAATCCATCATATTCCCTAACCATAGTTTTACTAGTAAGAAAAGGCTTGGCTTATACTAAGCCCTCAAACGCAGGCAGAAGCCTTAATTGTTCTTACTTGAAATCAAGAAAATGTTTATCTTCTGATTTCGTCAAAAAAATCAATTACGGTAAAAATCAAAGTAATTCTGTAAATAAATACTGATTTTATTTATAAAGAATTCAATAATGATAAGCCTTGACAGAACGTTGATATAAGTCTAGTATGATAACTATCAGTTATCATACTACGGAGTGAACTATATATGGATATACGAGAATTGGAATATTTTGTTACGGTTTCCGAACTACAAAACTTTACGACAGCGGCTAAAAGACTACACATATCCCAACCTGCGATTTCCAAATCCATCCACAAGTTAGAAGAAGAGCTAGGCTTTCACCTTCTAGACAGAACTCAGAAAAGAGTCAGCTTAACTGAAGAAGGCAACGTATTTTTTGTTTTGGCACAGGATATTCTGTCGCGTATACTTGATGCACAAAACACGATGACAGAGTATAAGAATTTGACGCGAGGCACCTTCCGAATTGCCGTTCCACCACTACTGGGGGCTTATGTATTCCCCCATCTATTTGCAGCCTTTAAAGACAAATATCCATCTCTTGAAATGGTTGTTATTGAGGGGGGCTCTTCAATAGCCGTCAATTTAATTCAAAACGAAGACGTTCACGTTGGCCTAGTTATCTTACCAGCCGATTTAACAGATCTCCACTCACACCTGATTACTTCACAGGAGATTGTTGTTTGTCTCCCCACTGAACATTCTCTGAGTACAGAGCCTTTTTTAACCTTTGACCAATTAAAAGACGAACCCATTATTCTCTATAATGAAGGATTTATCTTACGAGAAATAATCTTAAATGAATACTCTAAATTTGATACCCTACCTAAGGTAGCCTTATCTACTAATCAAATTCAAACTATTAAAGCACTCGTGGCAGAAGGAGTTGGAATTTCCTTTTTACCCGTCAATTCAATAAAAGAAGCACGACATATGGCCAAAATACCACTGTCACCGCCCCTCTTTCTAGACATGGGCCTTATTTGGAAACCAAATAAAGTCTTGCCACTCGCATGCAAAGCTTTTATTGATTTTGTGAATAACTTTTCTTATGATGACTAAATGTCATCATCCTGTACTGGTGAAAAGTGCTGCACGTTCTTGTAAAACTTCCCTCTGCGTTCTCTGCAGTAAAAAGCGTTCCTAAAGACAAGAACGATTTACCGCAAAATCCTATAAAACGCTGAGAGTAAAAACTTATACGTTGTTATATAACAAAAAAGGCTTGCATAAATGCAAGCCTTTGACTTTTTGGGGCCATATATGGACTTTGTTGTTGCTGAATTATAGTATCCATCTACTTGAATGTTTTACTATAATTATATAGCAAAAAAGATATAGATCCCAGAAAAAAATATTAAACTATTGATTTTCTTCATTGTACCACTTATTGTCTAATACGACAAGGCAAGCAATCCGCTATGGCATATTTTTTATTGCTTCTTCCTCATTCTCAAAAATTTTGAAAAGCTGGCTAAATCCAGCCATATCAAATACTTCTCGCACATAAGGATTAAGCCCACATAAAACAATTTTTCCACCTGACCGTTGCAGCGCTTTTAATATCGTTAAAAAAACTCTTAAACCAGCACTAGAGATGTACTCATTTTGTGAAAAGTTACAAATAATTTTTTTTGTACCACTATTTATCAATTCCGAAAGATTTGCTTCTACCCCTTTTGCATTAGAAGCATCCACTCTTGCTATGATAACTGGTATTTTTATTTCACCAACTGTCTTTATTTCCATACTTATTTTTCCCCCATATCTTACATATTATATATTTTCTACTATACCACGATTACTCTCAGAACTCAATCAGACAATTACCAGCAATCCCCATTCCCCTACCCTAGTGATCAAAGTGAAACTGAATGCGGCAAGTACTATTCTTACAATCTGTCTTCAACCAGTCAACATGCCTCTTGATTAAAAAGCCAGATAATTTTATAAATGCTGTTTCATCCTCCAACAGTTCTGCTTCAGTTGGTCTTATATTGGGAAATTCCATCAACATACCCTCGTAATACATATCTATATCCAAGTTAAATTCTTCAAAGCTAGCGTCTACCTTGACTGCCCCTGTTGCTAGACCCAGCTCTGCCGCCGATTCCATAAATTCATTGATAGCTATTGCAGCACGATTAATAACTTCCCTGCGTGCCCCCCAAGCAGCTCCATTATTTTCCATAAACTCAGCTATGTCTTCCGATGAAATCGCCCCTGGCTTCATCTCTACCACTTGATGCTTGGCAATGCCAATACGAAAAAGCAGACTGAGCAAAATAGCCGATACCGCCGCGGCCGACAAGGAGGATTTTAATAAAGGCTGTAAATATAAGGGTAAAGATGATTCAATGCCTGGGAACATCTCTACCGACAAGCCGATCGTAAAAGCTAAACCCAAGACGAAAGTTCTGCGGGCATCTAGCATACGGGAAGTACAAATCTGCATCCCCGCTGGAGTGACAAACACGATTGCCAGCATCAAAATAGATGCCATAACTGGCTCGGGCATGATGGCAAAAATAGCTGAAAGTTTTGGAAAAAATGCCAACAATATAAATATCATGCCCACGCAATATCCAAGATAACGACTGACAACCCCTGTCGCAACGGAAAGGCCCATACTGCTGGAACTAGTAGTTTGTCCCATAGAGCCCAAAAAGCCACTAAGCATTGTACCTAATCCTTCCGCAAGTAGACCACCGCTGATGGATTTCATATCTGGTCTTGTCCAATTTGCGTCATTTACTTTCTGACAAGCAGAAATATTACCAATGGTTTTTACACTGGAGCAAAGTGCTACAAGCAAAAAAGGAAATAACAGGTTCATATCAAAAGACCAGCCAACATGCCCCATACTAGGAAAGGCGATAATAGGTGCCGCTGTAATTTTTTGTAGCTGTTCATTAGTAAGAATTCCAGTACCGTAAGAAACTAGGAATCCAACAATAATTCCAATAACGATCGAATACTGTCGTATAATTTTTTTTCCCCATACATGTATAATCATGATGACAACCAATGTAGTACATGCTACCCATGCTTTGGGGCCGCCCCCCACAAAACTAAATACGCTATATTTTATTAAAGAAATGGGTACCATAATAATAATAAGTCCCATAATTTCTACTGGAAATAGCACTCTCATTTTGTGTATCACCCTGCTGAGCAACACTTGGCATGCCCCTGCCAATACCGTCATCCCCAGCATCAGGTGAAAACCACCGCTCTTTGCTGCCAAAACAGAAACGGGAAAAAATAGAGCATTGGTTTCATGGGCGCAAAAATAACCTGACCCAATCGATCCTTTATTGTAAGACTGGACGATTGTCCCGATTCCCATGGTTATCATCATAAGACTAACAAAACTTTGCGCAAGTTCTGTTGTTCCACCAATGGCGCTAACAATGAGCACTGGGAACATTAAATCAACAGACAGTGTAATAATTTGTTGTAGCACCAAAGGTATCAACATTTGAAATGGTGGCTTCTCATCCACGTCATAGATAATATCTCTAGGTTTTTTGCGTTTTATATCGCGCACAAATATTCTCCTTTTAAAAGGTGTTAATGTTCAAAACTAAACTGCAACGTACAGGTTTCTCCTGCAATAGTAGATGTCATTCTGCTTGAGTATTTGCGCATCAAAAAGCCAGATAATTTTATGAATGCATCATCGTCACTAAGCAATTCCTGCTCAGTGGGACGCTTTTCTGGAAATTCCATCAACACCCCATTATAAACAATCTTAACATCTAAATTATACTCATCAAAGCTTATATCTAGCTTCACTTTTCCTCCATTAGTTAGCTCCAGCTCCATTGCTGTCTCAATGAATTCTACAATGGCAGATGAAGCTCGGTGGATGACTTCTCCTCGCGCACCCCACTTTGCCCCGCTGGCTTCCATGAATACAATCACCTTTTCAACGGAATCTGGTCCCAATATCAGCTCTATCACCTGGTTCTGCTTTATACCGATACGAAACAGCAGATTTAAAAAAATAGCCGTCAAAGAGACTACTGTAAGAGAAGATTTAAATATCGGCTGCAGTTGCTCTGGAAACTGGGCATATATACTCGGCAGCAAATCAACACTCAACCCAAAAACCAAGGATAAGCCCACTACAAATATTTTCCGATCATCCAACATCCGCGAAGTAATAATGCGAAAGCCCTCAATAATAAAATACCCGAGATTCACCACCAGCACTGCTCCCATAACAGGTGCCGGCATAATCGCCAACAAAGCAGCCACTTTAGGAAAAAAAGCCATCGTAATAAACACACCACTAACCAGATATGCTAGTCGTCGGCTAGTGACTCCCGTTGTAATGCTCAACCCTACACTGCTGGAACTACTATTGAGACCCATACAGCCGATCATCCCGCAACAGGAGGTCCCAATTCCCTCAGCCAATATCCCTTTCCTCACGTTTTGTAGATCGACACGTTTCCAGTTTGCATCATTGGCCTTTTGACATATCACTAAGTTACCCATTGTTTTGAGTGACGAACAAACCACCGCGGTCAGAAATGGGAACAGTAATCGCGGGTCAAAAGACCACCCTAAATGAATAGAGGGCATGGCAACAAGGGGTGCCTGAAATAATGATGCCATCTCGCTTATAGTAAGAATGCCACAGAAATAGGAAAATACATACCCTAGTACCATTCCAGCTAATATGGAATATTGCCGCATAATGGCATTTCCCCAAACGTTGAAAGAAACCATAACCGCCAAAATCGATAAGCTAATTAATGTTGATGTAATATTCAGTGTGGTTTTCACATCACCAGTACCAAACATTGCCATAACTCCAGTAGAAATACCAGCAATACCAGTCATCGCTACCATTAAACCTGCAACTTCTGTAGGAAATAAAAACCTCACCGGCTGGATTATTTTACTGATTAGCATCTGACAGAAACCAGCAATGGTTGTCATACCAAATAATAATGATAAACCGCCAGTCTGCACCGCCAAAGCAGAAGCCTGAAAATACAAAAATCCAGTCTCCTCAGCGCAGAAATACCCTGATCCTACAAACCCTTTACGTGAGACTTGCAAAATCGTCCCAACACCAATTCCGATCATCATCATACTGACAAAATTTTGTGCTGTTACCTGGGATCCCCCCATCATACTGACAATGAGAACAGGCAGTACCAAATCCATAGACAATACTACAATTTGCTGAATCACCAGCGGAATAGCCACTTTATTCGGAAGATAATCAGAACTTCCATAGGTTATATTTACTGGTTTTTTTTCACTGTTGGTCACGTCATTTTATCCTTTCATAAGTCAAGTATCAATTTGAACTCTCCGCACCTCGGTAGGTTAAAGTCAAAATGGTAATGTCATCAAATTGATCAGCGGTGGCGGCAAAATGTTGTACGTCAGCTATTAAATTTTTTGTAATTTTTTCTGCCTGCCAGCTCTTCCCATCTCGAATGGATTGCTGCAAACGTTCCTCGGTGAACATGGCATTAAGGGGATCGATAGCTTCCGATACACCATCCGTATACGTCACTAGCACATCTCCCGGTGCCAATACAAACCGGCCATTGGCGTAAGGCATATCCTCCATAGTACCTAGAGCGATACCTGGAATTCGCTTCACTTCCTCCACAGTACCATCATGGCGGTAAATATAGGGAGGATTATGCCCAGCATTGCTATAAATCACTTCACCGGTACGGATATTCAAAATTGCGCAAAATAAGGTAACAAACATACATGTATCGTTTCCCCGGCAAAGTTCGTTGTTTACTTTATATAAAGTATTGGCAGGATTCTCTTCTTTATCAGCCTGGGCCTTAAACACGCTTCTAGTAGCCGACATAAAGAGGGCCGCTGGCATCCCCTTCCCAGAAACATCACCAATAACCACCCAGAAATGATCATCATCCATGAAAAAGAAATCATACAAATCTCCACCCACTTCTTTAGCTGGTTCCAGCACGGCATATATTTCAAATTCTTTAACCTCTGGAAAGGCAGGAAATGTTCTGGGCACCAAACTGAGTTGAATATCGCGCGCGACCATCAATTCACTCTCCAGTCGATCTTTGACTTGCAGCATCTGTTTTTCCACAAGCAGGGTATTCAATATAAAAATAAATAAACCTACAGCACCGGCATTCCCAATGATCATAGGCAACGCTCCCGCCATCTCAATCCGTAAAGATTTGCCAAAGTCAGGTAACAAAAACAGTGATAGTCCTGAGCCAAATAACTCTACTAGGACGGTTAATACAATGGCCCTCTTGGCATCCAGCTTTCCCTTGTTCCATTCTTTATACCACTCATGGTAAAGGCCGGCAAATAATCCTGCCAGCATACAAGCAAGAGCTGCTGGCAGTGCCACATAATCACCAAAGGAGTAGCGAACTAGGGTAAGAATGGTACCGGCACCGATGCCCACAATGGGACCGCCCAACAACCCTCCTACAATTTGGCCCACATGAGATAAAGCAACAACACCACCAGCAATTGAAATAGCATTCAAAACACCATACACGGAAAACAAGGCAAAAGGGATAATCATCCACATTTGTTTTTTTAATTCTAGCTTCTCCATCAGGATTAATTCCAGAAATTTAGTGCGAACCAAACCGTAGGCCACAACCGCCATAACACAGGATGTGCTGATAACTGGTATGATTAACTGTCCGACAAATTGCCACACCATCATTTCACCTCACTTGTGAACTGAGACTTCCGAGAATAATTTTCCTTAGTCAATAATTTGGCTTTAATGAGGGGAATAAAGTCTACGACTTTATACATGACAATGAAAATCAGTAGCAAAAAAATCACAGAAATACTCATCGATCGTAGTATGATGTTTTTTATCATACTATGTAAATACGTTGGTTCCAGGCTAATGCTTATTTTTCCAGTGGCGCCAGTATTATCTGTCAGCATGTCCCGATTAATGCTAATCCCCGTTTCTCTGGTAAGATTGTCTGTCGTAGCGGTGTAATATAACTGTTGCTCAGCATTATCAGTTATCACAATATTGCCTATCTCCGGCAATCCAACCATAATCTTGCTCAGATGGTCCTCTACTCCAGTTAGTTCGCGATAAGAGACGCCTTTTGCTAACACAGAATTAATATCATCACCAGTGCTTTGGAGTAAAATCCCCATATTTTTTTCCGTCAGCGTCCCATAGGATCTGTCAAATAAGCCAGCACTAAACACGGTGTAACAACAATTAGCCAGTAAGAAAATAGCAACAACTAAACTTATTAACCGATTTTTTCTAACAATTCCCTCACTGGTAAAAATAGGTATCGCGAACAGAAGAAACACCAGAAAGTTCAGTGATGTTATGCCAACAACTACCGTAGCCTGTAATACTTTCCAGATATTTTCTTCAACATAAGAATTAATGATTGACTGAGGTAGCAATAAATTAATATACCCTACTGAATTATTGTCTTTATCTTTGATAGGAATAAAATAGTGATATTTAGCATTAAAAATATCAACAACTACATTCCCATCTGTGCTTGCTGAGATATTGCTGATTCTCCTAGTGAGTTCTAGAGGCAGACTTTTCCCTTCTACTGCACCTGACAAATCGTATAAAATCTGACTATCTGCCTGCACTACATATATTTCTTCTACTTCCGGGATATCAGTTTTAATTTTCTGCAGCAATTTCTCCATACCATAAAACCGAGTTAGCGACTTGCCATAGCGCAGTGCATATTCTATATTCCTTTTGGTTGGAAAAACGGCGACCTGATAGCTACGTGAAATGGAATCCTCATAGCTTTTTTTAAATAACATCACATTAAAGCTCCCTACCGCGACTAGGGCTATTAATATCAGTCCAATTGCCGCAGTAACGAGAACTAAACGCAGTTTGCCATCACCCATTGACTAGACACCTCCCATGCGTATTTGTCCCAGTCTTATGTTCCTTTACCGAAAACAATACACCGATGCTCTTTCAAAAATTCATAGCCATAATAGCCTTGCTGCAACAAGCTTACCTGGCGTTCAATATCAGTACAAGATACTATTTCGGCAGTTTTGCGATCCACCTTCAAGGGAGCAACTCTATTCTGATAAAAGGTGTAACGCCAGTAGTTCTGGTACTTCGGCTGTAAATTTACAATTACTAGGCCAAGACTAAAGATACCAACTATACTGGCATAATTTTTCGGTGATACTGTCGAGACTACATATTCCCAATCCCTACATTTTGCGGCAATTTCCCCAATACATAACCGCAACTTTTTCTGTAAAGAATTACCGCGAAATTCCGGCTGTACATTAGATACTTTCAGGTAACCAACTTTAGTTAATTCATTTTCTGACAACCCTAACTCTCTGCCGATATTGTCTTTCTCCAGCCCAGGAAAAAGGATGGCGGAAAACCCAATAAGACTGCCGTTTACAACTGCTCCTAATGTTATACCTTTATCACTTAACACTTCTTGTATTTCACCTATTTCAAGAGGAAAGAAGAGTTCCGGCTCCGGCAATTGCTCTACAACAGCCTGCTGCAGCGCAGCAACCTGCTGCCAATCCTTGGTGGTAAGCACTACAATATCACATTGGTGTTGCTGGCCATCCTGCCTACTTTTAATCATTAGCTTTTTGATTACTTGGTTCATATCTTAATACCTGCCTTCGGCTGTTCTCCTTTTCCCTCATTACGGGTCACGAAAATGAAGACCCCCAGCAAAATAAATAATAATACGCCTACCAGCCCCACGCCGCTAGCCATCCCAAAAGCTGTACATGCGCCAAAGATAATCGGACCGATTACCTGACCGAGTTTGCTAACCACACTATACAAGCTAAGGGTCGTTCCTGTTCCCAGCCTTTTTACAGAATCTAAAGACAATAGATAATTATTTCTCGCCACTAAGCCGATACTACTGGAGATCCCTAGCAGCAGCACCCCCAACATGGCAGCAGCATAACTACCAATTACTGAAAAGATTAACAAACCAGTTATGCAAATGATATTAGACCATACTGTGGCTTTTTTCAGACTAATTTTCCTGCCAATAAATTTCGCAAAAAATGGTCCTAAATATACTATGCATAACCCATACAGCAAAAATGCCCAGCCGACAGCGGTTGATAATATATGTGTGCTTTTAGCAAATATGGGTATAAAGTAGTTTAAAAACATCAGACAAATGGAGGACGGTATAGCCACCAAGAGAAAAAAGGCAACAATATAGC
>Ga0316600_10000252_pt1 | contig 29025 bp, 25 predicted proteins | sample OWC_soil_day5_CT_FD_207652 | JGI IMG/M metagenome (GOLD analysis project Ga0316600, IMG submission 207652) | Wetland soil microbial communities from Old Woman Creek delta, Ohio, United States - OWC_soil_day5_CT | ecosystem: Environmental > Terrestrial > Soil > Wetlands | place: USA: Ohio... | reverse complement strand
TCGAGCACGCGCTGAAGCTGCTCAATAGAATCGACGGGGAGGCGCGGCGGCTTGGTCACCCATATCGTGAATCACGAACGACAGTCTGTGGCTAGCCCCGCCGCCCGGGAATTTGCCCCAGGTACGGCGCCCGTCACTATCAAGCCGTCGGATAGGTGGGCGCCCGCAACTATCAAGCCGTCGGATAGGTGGGCGCCCATCCCTATCAATCTGTCATCCTTGCGAAAGCGAGGACCTCAGGAAGGTAGAGCGGGCGGCCGATATCAGTCTCCCATCCCGCTACGCACCACCGATCCCCTGATTTCACGCATTCTCTTCACGCGATCCGGTATTCTCGCCGCTCGGAACCGCCCTATATCGACCTTGCGTCCCGTTCTGCCCGAGGTCCTCTGCCTGCGCAGAGGATGACAGATTGATGGGGTGCGAGAGCGTCGCGAGAGTCGCTAACGCTCTGTTCCCTATATATAATTCACCTGTCATCCTCTGCGCAGGCAGAGGACCTCAGGCCGGAAAGGGCGATCCGACCGATATCGGCCTCCCCCCCCTACGCCCCGCCGATCCCCAGCTGAGCCATCAGTTGCTGCGCCGCCGCCGGATCGATGCCCGCATCTTTCCCGGCCTTCACCGCGCTGGCTCCGGCGGAAATCGCCGGTGCCACGGTCTTGGCCATTTGCGCCATCTGCGCCTGCTGCTGCTGTTGCGCCCGGGCCTGCCGCGCTTCCTGCACCTTGTCGTCGGGCACCACGATGGCGGCCGGCGCGCCGATCATGTCGGCGTAGACGTCGATCGACTGGTCGGCGTCGAGCTTGTCCAGCACCTCCGGCTTCATCGCCGCCCACTGGCCGGCGAACGACACCAGCCGCTCCACGGCGCCGGTCGCAACCGCCTTCTGCGCCTGGGCCAGCGTCGAGATGTATTCCACCGCCAGCCGCTGGTTCTGGATCTCGCGCGGCGGCGGCGGGAACAGGTTGCGCTTCAAGCCGATCTCGAAGGCCCGATCGACGCAGGGCTCCAGCTGGTTGTTGTAGATGTTCTCCAGCACCGGCCCGAGCGCCAGCAGCTTCTCTTCCTTGCGCTCGGCGATCTCGAACTGGTTGCGCGGCTGCACGCCCTCCATGTTGCTGAGCATCAGGAACAGATCGGCATAAAAGCCGGAATTGATGCGCTGCCGCGTCTCGGCGATGTCCTGCAGCAGCGGCCCGATCTGCGGGCTCGCCTCCATCACCGGGCGCAAACCCTTCCCTGTGGGGTCATCCACGAAGGTGATGGCGCCCGGCAGTAGCGACATCGGGTTGCCATTGAGGCTCGTCGGCCCCTGCAAGGGCGGCCGCGCCAGCTTGGCGATCACCTCCAGCTTGTCGCGCACCATGGCCTGCAGCGATTTGACATCGCCGATGGAGTCCATGCCGGGCGACTGCGCATAGCTGTCGTCGCCGCAGATCAGCCACGGCGGACAGATGATCGGATTGCTGTCGAAGCCGCTTTCCTCAAGCAGGCCATCGCCAGAATTGCCATTGGCCTCCCAGTAGTTCGAGAGGAACGGCTTGTTGCGCTTGTCGATCTTTTGCGGATCGCGGCTGAAGCGCGGCTCGATGGCGTGCCAGATGTCGAAACTCTGGTCGTAGCGGCCAGCGTCATAGGCCGAGCGGACGGACGAGGAAATCGTCTCCACACCGAACCGCCGCACGATCTTCTCCACCGACCAGCGGAGCATGCGGTAGAGCGTCGTCGCCCGCCCCTCGGCGTCCCTGGCGATCCAGAAGCGGCCATGCAGCAGCTGGATCATGTGCAGCGGATCGTCGCCGCCCTCGATCAGGATGCCGCAGGACTGGCCGAACAGGCCGATGTCGCCATAGCCCTCGTGGAACGCCGGGTAGACGTTGGAGCGCTGGAACATCCGCCGCTCGATGTTCTCCACCTCGTCCACCCACAGCTTCACCGGGCCCCATTCGCGAAGCTCCGGATCGGTGGTGGCAAAGCGGAACCAGGGACGGGCCGGCGAGGTCAGCCCCGAGTGCATGCCCGAGGCCAGCGTCCGCCAGGCAAAGGTGCCGGAGGGATCGAGAATGCGCTTGCGCGATATCGCCCGCTCGTCGGCCGCCTCCAGCCGCAGCCGGTGCGGCGCCACGAAATCGGCAAGGCCCGTCCAGGTGGATTCCCACGGCTGGCGAACCCGCTTCAGCTCCTCGGCCCGGCGGCGGTGATACTGGACCTGCGTTTCACTCTCGCGCTTTTCCATCACACCCCCAGAATGGTTGCTTTTTGGGTGGTCGCGTTCTGCAACACCCCGTTGGCACTGGTGAGGATGGTGGAGGCGCCGGCCCTGAGCTTGTCGGTCGCCCGCCGCGCCGCCGAGGTCTGCACGGCGCCGTTATCCGGCTCCTGCGCCTGCGCGGATGTCTTGTATTGCTCCACCTTGGGAGTGGACTTGGAAAGGCACATGATCATAGCCCCGCATGTGGGTCGTACCTCTCGGGAATAAGGCGAGTGGGGTTTCCGGGGTGCGGTTGGCGGGGTTTGGGCCGGCAACACCCGCCTCAGGCGTGCAGATTCACCATGAATACAATTTCAAGCGGCACCGAGTTGAGGCATCGGATAATTTCAGAGCGCTACAAGTCGGGGGACCGCAGCATGTTGACCAGATCGGCTCGCTTCATCCGCGAAAACCTGTGGTTTTATTTCTTTCTGGCTCTGGTCGTCATCGTCATGCAGACGCTGCGCAGCCTTGGAGCATTGGGGCAATCCACCCATGCCGGAGTGCTCGTTGTCTGTGCCTATCTCAGCGCCAACGTGCCCCTCGCGATCCTTCACGGCACCTCGCTCACCGGCGCGGCTAGTTTTCGCGGCCACGGCCAGTTGAAAGCCGGCCTCAAGGTGGCGACGATCGCCGCCATCATTGCCGGCCTCACGACCTATCTGTTCCTCAGGACGGTGATCAGCAAAGGCCCCGGCGGCACGATGACCAACTCCGATTACTTTGCATTCCTCGGAATTCTGGTGCTGGCTCTTCCTGCCGTCATCACGCTGCTGGGCAGTTGGGTGCCGGCGGGGCTCGCGCAGAAAGATCCAGGCTTCGTGTCGGCCGTTGGCCGAGGCGTCATGTCCGTTCACACCGTCTACTGGCGGCTCGTTCTTTCGCTGACAGCCTATATCCTGGTGGCGATCATCCTCGGCACCGCTTACGTCTTCGCAGTCGGAAAGGCGCCCTTCCTGACAACGGGGAGCGGCGGCCTCGATGTGCCGGGCATCGCCTACTGGTACATCATCACGCTCTTCGGCATGATGCTTCTCACCTACATCAACGTCGTGGTCTGCATGGATTACATGCGCTTCGAAAAGATCGACCCTGAGGGCGGCGCACTAGGCGCCAACGCCGGCATGATCACAGCCCCGCGTGTGGGTCGTACCTCTCGTCATCGGTAAGGCGCTTAAGATTCCCCTGCCCCGCCCCGCGCCTCACCACCGGCTCGGCGAAGGTCAGCGCCAGGGCATCCGCCCTGTTCGGCGACGGAATACCCCGCGCCTTCATGTCGGCCTTGCTTTCCAGCTGGATCTTGCCGTCGAGCCTTGGGACGGTTTCCGGGCCGATCAGGTCGGCCGACAGCGTCCGGTCGTCGGGGTCGATGGCGCCGCCGTCCTTCAGCCAGCGCTTCAGCGTGCCCCACATCTCCGCCCGCTTGTTGAGATAGCCGGGGTCGATCGGCTTGCCGGCGAACCACACCAGCCGCCAGTTGCGGCCCATCGTCCGCCCGGCGCTAACGACACCCGTGCCATAGCCGGCGTCGACGAACACCGCGTCGGCGCCCTCGTCGTCCTCCAGGCGGGCGATCAGGTTGGCCACCTCGACGTCGTTGTCGTTCCTCGGCAGGCTGGCGAGGTTCCGCGTCGTCAGGCCCTGGCGCAGCACGATCTCCACCGTGTCGGCGCCCGTCCACGCCGGATCGACGCCGATGATCTTGGGCGCGAAGCGATATTGCTCGGGCCTGAGGTGCCGCGCCCGCGCCGCCTCCACGTCGGCCTCGCTGATGAACTGCATCGGCGACTGGCTGGGGAATTCGCCGCGCACCCGGTAGCGCGCCACGTCGCTGTCCTCGCCGCCGGCATCATCGACGATCGATTGCAGATAGGCCCTGTTGGTGCCCTCCACGTCCCGGCTGTCGATGTGCCGCGTCTGCCAGCGGTGGCGGTACCGGCGGAAGCATTCGCGGAAGCGGCCGGCGTTGCGCGTCGGGTTGCCGAAGGCCACCCACAGGATCACCGTACCCTCGTCGGTCAGCGCCCCCTCGGCCACCTCCCACACCTTGTCGGCGATCGCCGAGGCTTCGTCGAACAGCAGCAGGATGATGCGGCCCTGGTTGTGCAACCCGGCGAACGCCTCGGTGTTCTCGGCCGACCAGGTGACGAAATCGAGCCGCCAGCTTTCCCCCCGCTTGGGGTCGCGGCTGCGGATCGATTGCGCCTGCATGTCGAACCAATGCGCCGTCACCGCGCGGCGAAACCACAGCCCCACCTCCGGCGCCGTCTTGGTCTGCATCTGCGGCCGCGTGTTGGCGGTGATCACGATGCGGCAATCCGCCCAACAGGACATCGCCCAGTTGCTGAGCATGCCCATCTCGGCCGACTTGCCGATGCCATGGCCGGAGGCGACGGCGATCCTGAGCGGCGTGAAGCGCTTGTCGGGATCGGCCAGATGATCGCGGATCTGCCGGTTGATGTCCCGCTGCCAGGCGCGGGGGCCAGGGTGCGTCGCCAGATCCCCCTCGCCCCAATCCCAGGCGGCCAGCGACCACCTGTCAGGGTCGAACCGGCAGGCGGCCGCCAAGCGAATGAGCTCCTCGTTGGGGTCGGGGCGGGCGGTCATGGCAGAGCCCTCAAGCGCCCTATATGTCCGTCTCGCACCATCCTGCCCGAGGTCCTCTGCCTGCGCAGAGGATGACAATTTATATAATTGAAACAGGTGGATAGCTTAGCGCCCCATTCTATCAAACTGTCATCCTCTGCGCAGGCAGAGGACCTCGGGCCGAAAGGGGCACGCCGCCGATATCGCGCTCCCTCTCCACCCCCCAAAGCAAAGAGGAGCCCTATATCGCCCCCTCGCTCCATCCTGCCCGAGGTCCTCTGCCTGCGCAGAGGATGACAGCTAAATATTGAGGGGAAACAGCCACATAGCAGCGCACCCAACCTCATGGCCACAAGCTTTGGAAAGCGCATAAGGCACTCACGATCCCCGAACCCAAAATGACGGCTTGATACCGAGGAACGATCACCTAACCAACTGTTCCATATATCAAAACTGTCATCCTCTGCGCAGGCAGAGGACCTCGGGCCGAAAAGGGCACCCAGCCAATATCCCGCTCCCTCTCCACCACTCGCAGCAAAGACGCGCCCTATATTGTCCCCTCGTTCCATCCTGCCCGAGGTCCTCTGCCTGCGCAGAGGATGACAGTTAAATATATAGGGGAAACAGCCACATAGCCGCTCGCTCGACCTCCTATCCGCGCACTTGGGAGAACGCGTAAAGCGCAGCTCCTCGCACATCAAATGACAGCTTGACGGAAGGGACAATCCACCTAACCAGCTGTTATACTTATATATTTTACTGTCATCCTCTGCGCAGGCAGAGGACCTCAGGCCGAAAAGGGCACCCGGCCGATATAGATCTCCGGTTCCCGCAGCGAGCGCTCGCAAACTCATTCCCCCTCCTCCGCCAACCTTTTCGCCGCCCTTGCCAGCCTCTCCCCCAATCCCTCCAGCCCCTTCACCCGCACGGTCTCCTCGAAGGCCTTCACCCCGATGTGCTTGCCGATCAGCTCCAGTCGTTTCAGCCGATCGGAGAGCCGCACCTTCTTCACGAAGCCCACCTGATCGCGCGCATTGCCGCGCCCCTCGAAGCGTTCCTCGATCTCCACCCCCTGCACCAGGCCCTGCCGCCAAACCTCCGGCCATTCGGCAATCGGCTTCAACTTGCCCTCGCCGTCATAGAGGTCGGCGATATCGGCGGCCGCCTCGTCGACGAGCCGCCGCAGCAGCCAGCCGGCATCCACTCTCTCGCCCTCTTTCACCTTGCGCGGCACGGATCACTCCTCTGTCGTTTCTCCCGGCACGATAGCCGCATCCGGTTTGCCGCCTTCGTCAACCTTCCCCAGCACCAGCTTGAAGCCACGCTGATAGCCGGCCGCCTCGATGCGCACGCCCGAACCCTCGATGCGCTGACGCAACAGGCAGAGCTGCGTCTTGAAATACTTGCGCGCCGTCTCGTATTCCGGCCCGCCGTCGAAATCGTCGGCATACATCTCGCCGATGATCGCCTCGCCGGTCACCGGCTTGCCCTTGCCCTGCCAGACGCGGGCAAGGATCGCCTCCTGCTGCGGCGGCAACTGGTAGGCGCGGGCGATCAGGTTGGGCGACAGCACCGGCGCCACCGCGCCGCAGCACGGACAGGTGACGCCCGTCTCCGCCACCGGCACCGCCTCGGCCAAAGGCGCCCCGACCGGAGCGTCAACGGCAAAACCCTCAAGACGCGCCCCCAGACGGATGTTGTCGATGCGGTCGTCCAGCGTGTCGCCGTTCACCGGCAGCAGCACCCGGTCGGTGCCGCCAAAGTGCCAGTTCCACACGAGATAGCGGCGCATGTAGCGCGTGACGGCCGCCCGGCTGCCGATGTGGACGGTCCAGATCGGCCCGGCATCCAGCCGCTTGCGATAGAGCTCGCCCCCCGCCTCGGGATGTCGCCGCCCCACCGGATCGCGCCAGTAGAGCCGCCCGTCCGGCCGATAATCGAACAGCTCCCGCGCCGCCTCCCGGCTCATCTGCGCCGCCGAAAACCACGTGTTGGGCTGCCCGTCGAGCGCGTCGTCGGCCGACGCCGCCTGTCCCTTCCCCCTCGGCGGCGCCTTGGCCGAGGCATTGCCCGGCAACCTCTTGGCCGACCGTCCGTCCCCCGCCGCGCCCCGCCCGGCGTCCCTCTGGTCGCCACTCTGGGCGCCAATCCGCCCGATAGCCCGGTTCAGAACTTGACCTACAGGTTCGAGCCCCCGCCCGCCGCCGGACAGACCTCCGCCGTCCCGCTCAAACTCCTCCGCGCCGTAGCGCAATTCCGCTGTCATCTGGTCTGCCATGCCGGCTCTCCGTGTTTGGAAGCCGACGCAGCGCGTCGTGGGGCAAGAGCTAGGGTGACGGCGAAATGTTAATGGGCAAAGCGCACGGGAAAAGCGCCGGCCTCCCCGGCTTCACCGCCTCTCGGGAAGCGCGAACGACGCCAAGGCGTTAACGCCCGTGGCCGAGTTGGGGCGCCAGGCGCGTTCCCATAAAGCTGTCATTCTCCGCAAAGGCGGAGAACCTCAGGCAGGACGGGGCGCGGCGCTGATATCGGGCTCCGGCCCGTCCCCACCCCAACCGTCTGCCTTTCACGCGAGTATAGCCAACAGGGTGTTGGGACGGAGATTCATTGCGGGGTTGAGAAATAAAATGACTCGGATTCAGAGAGAGGACAGATAGAGGGATATAGACGAGACGGAACGGGCAAAGCTCTGCAGGCGCAGCGCGAGCCGTAAATTTCCCAAAAGAGGATAAAGATGAACGCCCCCTATCCCGACGCCGGGGTTCTCGGCACCGGAGGAAAGAAACAGACGGAATGAAGTGAAAAAGCAGGATGGATAAAACCATAGCCGCGGGCGTTGGCCACACCGCGCCCGGTCACGTCCCTCTCACCATCGCGTAAATGCAGGAGAACCCCAGCGGCGCGATGATCGATGCCAAGCTGAGCGCAGACGCCAGCCCCCTCTGGCACTGGCCTTGCTGGCTTTCGTCCGCCTGCCGGCCGGCCATGGGCCGACGGACCAGCCATATGGTTGCACGCGACAAACGAGCATCTTTGGGTTACATTGAGGCGATGCTCTCTACAGGACTGATAAATGCCGCTCGAGTTCTGCTACCTAAACCTTGCCTTGTTTTCATATTTGGGCATAGTAGACCCAATACTTGAGAGAATTTTGAAAAAAGAAATCGTTCTAGAACATTTCTGGGTTGTACTAATGAATCTATTTATTGGAGATCAACTAACAAGGAAGGATTTGAAACGTCTATTGGTCGCCCAATATTTGCTCGTTGCCTTTGTGTCGGCTAGTCAGATTTATTTCGGCGACAGATATTTTCAAGGCATAGATGAGCTTCAACCAAGCGACTGGTCTATATACCTCCCAATCCCATTTCTTCTATATTTTGGGGTTGTCGAGCCCATTCTGGAACGGCTCCTGAAGGACGAGCTGATGCTCACGCACTTCTGGATCCTTCCGAGCGAGGTCCTCACCGACAGACAACTGAAACGCCGCTGGATCGTGGCTTACCTCGGTGCGATCGTCATCCTGGTGGCGATAGCGGGTCTTCTCGGTTTCTGAGAAGGCCACAACTTGCGCGACCTTCGGCAGCTCATCGTCGGACTCACGCCGGCAATGGCTTTGCCTCACCTCCGCCTCCCCACCATCACCATCGCCACCTCTTGCACCGCCGCCACGCTCAGCCATGTCCCTCTCACCAGCGCGAAAACGCACTGCACCGCCGCGTAGAGCGCAGTCATGATGCCGATGTAGGGGGCGACGTTGCCGGCGTGGGTGACCTCGGCAAGCAGCGCCGGCAAGATGGGGGAATGCGAGGCGCGATGGATTGGTGAACGAAGAAGGAAAGGGCGCCCGATATGGGCCGCCGCACTCTCTCGTCCCGAGGTCCTCGCTTTCGCAAGGATGACAGATTTATAGAGGCGCGGCCCGCTAAAGTTCTGTTTCCTATATATAATTCACCTGTCATCCTCGCGCAGGCGAGGACCTCAGGCAGGATGAAACAATAGGCCGATATAGGGCGCCCATTATCCCCCTACAGCCTGATCCCCCTCTTCAACACCACCGCCGTCGCCGGGCACAGCCCCTTCGCCTGCCGCGTCTCGAGGATGGCCGCCGCCACCTCCGCCCGCTCCACGCGCTTGAAGCCCATCGCCTCGAAATACTCGGCCGCCGAGGTCGTCATCAGCCAGGCGGTTCGGGCGCCTTCGTCGAATGCCCGCCGGGCAATCCTGGAGACGATGGCCTTGCCGAGGCCCTTGCCGCGCCAGGCCGGCAGCACCACCAGCGAGCGCAGGAAGGCGTCCTTGCCGTAGAGTTCGCGCCCGGCGTAGCCGACCACTTCGCCTGAGAGCGTGCGATAGACGTAGAACTGCCGGCCGGGATCGGTGAGGTCGTCGGTGGGCAGGCCTTCCGCCTTGAGGGCCGCCACCATCCCGGCGTCGCGGTCGGCCGCCTCTTCGTCGCGCAGGCAGATCTCGCCGTCGTCCTTGGTGAAGTCGGCCATCGGCAGCTCCGGCAGCAGGTCCAGCACCATGTCGGAGGGACGGCAGAGCGCGACGCCGCGGTCGCTCACCACGATCGGCCGGTTGATCAGGATGGGGTGTTCCATCATGGCATCGAGAAGCTGATCGTCGGTGAGGTGGGGCGCGTCGAGCCCCAGTTGCTCATAGGGCGTGCCCTTCACCCTGAGCACGTCGCGCACCGTCATGCCCATGCGGTCGATCAGCTGGGCCAGCAATGCCTTGCTCGGCGGGCACTTCTGGTAGTCGATCACGTGCGGCTCGATGCCGGCGTGGCGGATCAGCGCCAGCGCGTTGCGCGAGGTGCCGCAGCCGGGGTTGTGGTAGATGACGATGTCCATGGTAGCCCTCCACAGAGCCTGATCTGAAACTCGCTGGGGTGCGGCAGGTGGCGATGAGTTCGAGAGCCGGAGCGGAGCGGACTTAAGGGTCCGTGAGCACCGGAAGCGCAGAACTCGAATGCCAGTGATGCCCGCCCCAGTAGAGTTTCGGGTCAGGCCACCTTTTCATTGGGGAAATAGCGTCCCCGCGTCCACAGCGCCACGTTGACGAGGCCGATCATCACCGGCACCTCCACCAGCGGCCCGATGACGGCGGCGAACGCCGCGCCGGAGTTGATGCCGTAGACGGCCACCGCCACGGCGATCGCCAGCTCGAAGTTGTTGCTGGCCGCCGTGAAGCACAGCGTCGTGCAGCGCTTGTAGTCGGTGCCGGCCTTCAGCGACAGGATGAAGCTCAGCGCGAACATCACCACGAAGTAGATGAGCAAGGGTATGGCGATGCGCACCACGTCGCCGGGGATGGTCAGGATCAATTCGCCCTTCAGCGAGAACATCACCACGATGGTGAACAGCAGCGCGATGAGGGTGATCGGCCCGATCTTCGGCACGAAGTGGCCGTGGTACCACTCCTTGGAAACGAAGCGCAGCATGATCACCCGCGTCAGCACGCCGGCGATGGCGGGAATGCCGAGATAGATGAACACGCTCCTGGCGATCTCGCCGATGGAGATATTCACTTCCGAACCGGTCAGCCCGAACATCGGCGGCAGCACGGTGATGAAGAACCAGGCGAACACCGAATAGAACAGCACCTGGAAGATCGAGTTGAAGGCGACGAGGCCGGCCGCGTATTCCGTCGAGCCCTTGGCCAGCTCGTTCCACACCACCACCATGGCGATGCAGCGGGCGAGGCCGATCAGGATCAGCCCCACCATGTATTCCGGCTTGTCGGGCAGGAAGATGATGGCCAGCGCGAACATCAGCACCGGCCCCACCACCCAGTTCTGGACGAGCGACAGCGCCAGCACCTTGCCATCGGCGAACACCTTCGGCAGGTCCTCGTAGCGCACCTTGGCGAACGGCGGATACATCATCAGGATCAGGCCGGCGGCAATCGGAATGTTGGTGGTGCCCACCGACACCGAATTGATCGCCGCCTCGACGCCGGGAAAGGCATAGCCCAGCGCGATGCCCACCGCCATGGCGGCGAAGATCCACAGGGTGAGGTAGCGGTCGAGGAAGCTGAGCCGGCTGGCAACCGAGGTCATTTGGTGTCTCCTGCCTTCGCCGTGGCGCCGTCCAGCCGACCGATCTCCCGCAACTGGCTGGTCAAGGCCATGCGGTCGATGGTGGCAAGCGGCAACGACAGGAAAGCGGTTATGCGGTTTTTGAGGTAGCGGGCGGCGGTGATGAACGCCGCTTTCTGTTGAAAATGCGTGCCGACGACGCGCACCGGGTCCTCGATGCCCCAGTGGGCGGTCATCGGGTGTCCCGGCCACACCGGGCAGGTTTCGCCGGCCGCGTTGTCGCAGACGGTGAATACGAAATCCATCTCCGGGGCGCCGGGAACGGCGAACTCGTCCCAGCTCTTGGAGCGCAGGCCCTCGGTCGGGAAGCCTTCTTCTCTCAGCACTTCGATGGCCAGCGGATTGACCTGTCCGGCCGGGCGGCTGCCGGCCGAGAAGGCGCGGAAGCGGCCGGCGCCATCGTGGTTGAGAAGGGTCTCGGCAATGATGGAGCGGGCGGAATTGCCGGTGCACAGGAACAGGACGTTGTAGATGCGGTCGGGCATGGCAGCGTTCTCCTGGATCATCGAAGTGGCAGTGTCACCGCCGCGATCGAAGCGGCGACCGAGGTCATGATGGTTCGCTTTCAGGGGCGTTGGAGTTGCAGGCGCCGGGGGCACAGGTGCCATCGCCATAGTCGAAGCGGCGGCCGAGCTCAGGGTGGCCGGCGCAGCAGTCGTCCACCAGAAAGCGCACGAGGCCGCGCACCGTCGGCACCACGGCGCGGTAGATGATCGAGCGGCTGCGCCGTTCCGACGTCGCCAGCCCCGCCCGCACCAGGATGGCCAGGTGGGTGGAGAGCGTGTTCTGCGGCACGCCGAGCGCATCGGCGATGTCGCCGGCCGCCAGGCCTTCCGGCTCGGTGCGGATCAACAGCTGAAACACGTCGAGGCGCGTCTGCTGCGCCAAGGCGGAGAGGGCATCGAGGGCTTGGATCTTTTCCATAGTTCCACGCTAGCCGAACTATCGATATCAGGCAAGATGCGGATAGCACCTTTTGGCATATTTCGATATTCGTCGAATTATCGTAATGTATGACTCGAAGGATCGCTCGCATGAGCACATGTTGTTCCGAAGAGGCCGCCGCCCCGGCCGTCACAGCGCCCGAGCCCTGCTGCGGCGAGGCGGTGGTAAAGCCCGGCTGCGCCACGCCGGCGCCATCCGTCGATACGCGCAGCCCGGCCCGCTGGCTGATCGCCACGCTGCTCGGCGCCCTTGCCTGGGTCGCCGTCTATCCGTGGCTGGAGCCGTTGGCGGAAGGGATCGTCGCCCGTTTGCCGGTTGACCGGCAAAGCCACCTCGGCGACGCGTTGGCCTTCGTGCTCTACGATCTGCCCAAGGTGATGATGCTGCTGGTGGCCATCGTCTTCGCCACCGGCTTCCTCAGGAGCTATTTCTCGGTGGAGGCCACCCGCCGCCTGCTGGCCGGCAAGCGCGAAGGCATCGGCAACGTCGCCGCCGCCACGCTGGGCGTTGCCACGCCCTTCTGCTCCTGCTCGGCGGTGCCGCTGTTCCTCGGCTTCGTGTCGGCCGGCGTGCCGCTCGGCGTCACCTTTTCCTTCCTGATCGCCGCGCCCATGGTCAACGAGGTCGCCCTCGGCCTGTTGTTCGCCCTGGTCGGCTGGCAGGTGGCACTCACCTATCTCGCCTTCGGCCTTTCCATCGCCATTGTCTCCGGCCTGATCATCGGCCAGTTGCATTTGGAAGGCTGGCTGCAGCCCTGGGTGCGCGACGTGCGCATGGGCGTCACCGTCCTGCCCGACCGCCGGCTGACACTCACCGATCGCCTCGAGGCCGGCTGGTCGTCCGTCAAGGAAATCGTCTCCAAGGTCTGGCTGTGGGTGGCCCTCGGCATCGGCGTCGGCGCGCTGATCCACGGCTACGCCCCCACCGAACTGCTCGTTTCCATCATGGGCAAGGACGCCTGGTGGTCGGTGCCGGCCGCCGTGGTGATCGGCATCCCCATGTATGCCGGCGCCTCCACCATCCTGCCGATCATCGAAGCCTTGATCGACAAGGGCGCGGCGCTCGGCACCGTGCTGGCCTTCATGATGGCGGTGATCGCCCTGTCGCTGCCCGAGATGATCATCCTGAAAAAGGTGCTCACCGTGAAGCTGATCGCCGTCTTCGTCGGCATCGTCGGCATGGGCATCCTCGCCGTCGGCTACCTCTTCAACCTGCTGTTCGCTTGAAATGAGCAATTCCAGCAAAAGTGTGCCGCGGTTTTGCGTCCGGAATTGCGTTGAAGCAAAGGAAAAACAGCCATGAAAACCCTGGGATTCATCGGCGCCGGACGCGTCGCCCGCATCATGCTGGAAGGCTGGAAAAGGGCCGGTGCCCTGCCGGGAGCGGTCATCGTCTATGACGCCAGCGCCGATCAGGCACCCCGCCTCACCTCTATCGCGCCCCAAATAAAGGCCGGCAGCCTCGCGGAGGCCGCCGCCGCCGATCTCGTCATCGTCGGCCTGCATCCGCCCATCCTCGCCGAGGTGCTGCCAGCCGTCAAAGCCCACCTGAAGCCGGAGGCGGTTCTCCTGTCGCTGGCGCCCAAGGTGAAATTCGCCGGCCTCACCAATCTGCTCGGCGGCTTCTCCCGCCTCGCCCGGCAGAACCCCAACGCGCCTTCCATCGTTGGCAAGGGCTACAACCCCATCGCCTTTTCCGCCGGCCTGCCGCAAGCCGAGCGCAAGGCGCTGCTCACCCTGATGGCGCCGCTCGGCGACTGTCCGGTGGTCAAGGAAGACACCATCGAGGCCTACGCGTTGATCTCCGCCATGGGGCCGACCTATCTCTGGTTCCAGTTCCTGGAACTCGAACGCCTCGCCGTGGAGTTCGGCCTGACGCAGGCCGCCGCCCGTGAGGCGATCACCGCCATGGTCGGCGGCGCCGCCACCACCCTGTTCGCCTCCGGCCTTGCCGCCGACGACGTGATGGATCTGGTGCCGGTCAAACCGCTGGTCGCCGAGGAACCCGTCTTCCTCGCCGCCTACCGCGACCGCCTCATCCCACTGTTCCAGAAGCTCACCACCTGAAGGGACGACTCTCATGAAAGACATCAAAGTGCTCGGCTCCGGCTGCCCAACCTGCCAGAAAACCGCCGACCTCATCAAGGCCGAGGCCGAAAAGCTCGGCATCCCCATCACCCTCGAAAAGATCACCGACTACGCCGCCATCGCCAACTACGGCATCGCCGCCACCCCCGGGGTGGTGATCAACGGCAAGGTGGTGCATGCCGGCGGATTGCCGAAAGCGGCCGACGTCGACGCCTGGCTGACGGCATGACAAGCCATCCATTTGTTCCCATTATATAAATTTCCACCTTATGCGCAGGCATAGGACCTCAGGCAGAATGGATCGAGCGGCCGATATGGCGTTCAAGGCACGCAGGGAGCCTTATACGACCCTCATTGACGTCTCGTCCTGAGGTCCTGGCCTTCGCCAGGATGACAATTTATATTTACAAGCAAATACTTAGTCGCTTCTCGCTCCTTATCACGCCGTCATCCTCTGCGCAGGCGCAGGACCTCAGGCAGAATGAAGCGATCGGCCGATATCGCGCTCAAGGCACCGAGGGCGGCCGCTTGCGACGGGCAGCCAGCTCACTCCCTCCAAACCTGTGCTGGAGCCTTCCATCCCGTTATGGCAATCTCAGTACGGTACTTTGCTACCAAGAGCTGAAATCGTCGGCCGAAAGAAAACCTCAATGTGGGGGACTCCTGTCCCACCGAACCGGGATGACCGCCCAGACCCAACCTATCGGCAGGCGCCCTCTGGCCGCGCAAGACAGTGGAGCATGAATTGACCCCGATCATGCAGCGCATCCGCAAGGTTCTCGCGGCGGAAGCAGAAGCGATCAACGCGGTTCCCGTCACCGAGCAATTCGAGGCCGCGGTCATCGCCCTGTGCAATTGCCAGGGAAAGGTCGTCACCACCGGCATCGGCAAGGCGGGCATAGTCGGGCGCAAGCTTTCGGCAACCCTGTGTTCGACGGGAACGCCCTCGGCCTTCTTGCACCCCGGGGAAGCCGCGCACGGCGACCTCGGTATCCTCGACGGCAAGGACGTTCTCATCGCGCTATCCACCAGCGGCAAGTCCATCGAAGTGCTGGAAACCCTGGAGCTTGCCCGTCATCTCAACGTGTCCCTGAGCATCGGCATCACCTCGCACATCGATTCCGGCATCCGGAAATACTGCCCGATCATCATCGACATGGGCCCGGTGGAAGAAACCGGCTGCCCGCTCGGATTGACGCCCTCCTCTTCGACCACCGTGATGATGGCCATCGGCGACGCCCTGGCGCTGGCCGTCATGGAACAGAAAAACATCACCCGGCACGACTACGGCCTCCGCCACCACGGCGGCTACCTCGGCAAACTGGCCCGCACCGACAATCTCTAGAGGGCGGACTTGTCCGAGGTGACGCCCGGCCGTGTGCAAGATATTCTCCATCGAGGGAGCATTGATGGCTAAGCAAACACTCTCCTATAATGCTCCGTGCGTCTTCTTCGTGACCCACGCCGAAGTTACGATTGATCCCGCTATACCCGTCCCTGACTGGTCGCTTTCCAAACGAGGGCGCGCCCGTCATTCAGCTTTCAACGATCGAGACTTCATAGCCGGGATCACCGCGATCTATTGTAGCGCCGAGCGGAAGGCGATCGATGCAGCAGAGATCCTCTCAGAAGCAACAGGTTTGAAATTCAGCATCTGCGAGGACCTCGGAGAGAACGACCGCTCCAGCACCGGCTTTTTACCTCCTCCTGAATTTCAGGAGGCCGCCGATCTGTTCTTCGCCCACCCTTGCCAAAGCATACGCGGATGGGAGCGGGCAATAGACGCTCAGGCGCGCGTGGTCCAAGCCGTCATCCGCATTCTGGCTCAGGACACCTCAACAGGGCATATCGCCATCGTCTCGCACGGAGGCGTGGGCGCTCTGCTTCTCTGCCACCTGACCGGTTCGGCTATCTCGCGCCAGATGGATCAGATCGGCTCCGGGGGAGGCAACTACTTTGCCTTCGACAGGGCCAATAGTTCCGTCTTGCACGGCTGGAAAGATATCAGCTCGCTGGCGGAGTGAAGAACTGACCGCAATCGGGGTACTTCCCTCCACATCCTCTCGTCCCGAGGTCCCCGCCTGCGCAGAAGAAGACACCTTATGGATGTCTATCTATTTGTTTCATATACATAATTCTGTCATCCTCTGCGCAGGCAGAGGACCTCGGGCAGGACGGAGCGGGCCGCCGATATCGGTCTCCGAGGACAAGGTCAGCCGATACTTCCCTCGGAACTCTCTTGTCCCGAGGTCCTCTGCCTGCGCAGAGGATGACAGATTTATATAATAAAAACATATAGATAGATTGTCATCCTCTGCGCAGGCAGAGGACCTCGGGCAGGACGGAGCGAGCCGCCGATATCGGTCTCCGAGGACAAGGTCAGCCGATACTTCCCTCGGAACTCTCTCGTCCCGAGGTCCTCTGCCTTCGCAGAGGATGACAGATTTATATAATAAAAACATATAGATAGATTGTCATCCTCTGCGCAGGCTGAGGACCTCGGGCAGAACGGAGCGGGCCGCCGATATAGGGCTCCAGAGCGTCCGGATGCCGGCCGCCCCTATTCCGCCATCGCCTCCCGCTCCGCCGTCAGCAGCTTGTGCAGGGCGCGGTTGTCCATCGGGGCCGAGAACAGGAAGCCCTGGCCGATGTCGCAGCCGAGCGCGGTCAGGGCGTCGCGCTGCTCGGGCAGTTCGATGCCCTCGGCCACCGTCTTCAGGCCAAGGCCGCGCGCCAGCACCACCACCGATTTGAGGATGGCCAGCGCCTCGGGGTCGCCGGGGATGCCGTCGACGAAGCTCTTGTCGATCTTCAGCGTCGAGAAGGGGAAGCGGTGGAGATAGCCGAGCGAGGCATAGCCGGTGCCGTAATCGTCGAGCGCCAGCGGGATGCCGCGGGCGCGCAGCCGGGCGAAGGCCTCGCTCACCACCGGGTCGGCACCGACGAACACCGATTCCGTCACCTCCAGCTCGAAGCGGCTGGCCGGCAGGCCGGCGGCTTCCAGGGCGGCCAGCGCCATGGTCGGCACGTCGCCCGATTGCAGGTCGATGGCCGAAATGTTGACCGACACCGGCACCGGCTCCGGCCAGGCGGCGGCGTCGAGGCAGGCCCGCTTCATCATCCAAGCGGTGAGGCTGTGGATGAGGCCGGTTTCCTCGGCGATGGGGATGAACACGTTGGGCGGCACCGCGCCGAGGCTGGGGTGGCGCCAGCGCATCAAGGCCTCGGCGCCCACCACGGCGCCGGTGGCAAGGTCGAACTTCGGCTGATAGGCCACCTGGATCTCGCCACGGTCGAGCGCCAGCGCCAGCTCGCCCTCCAGCATCAGCCGGCGCACCAGATTGGCCTCCATCGCCGCCTCGAAATGGGCGATGCGGCGGCGGCCCTGCTTCTGGGCGGCGTTGAGCGCCAGGTCGGCCCGGCGCATCAGCACCGTGAGGTCGCGGCTGTCCCAGCCGGCGTCGGCCACGCCGAAGCTGGCGCTGATGGTCAACCGGTGACCGCCGACAATGAACGGCGCGACAAAATCGCCGAGCAGCGCCGCCGCCAGCTCGGAGGCCACGTCCAGCCCTTCCGGGCAGAACACGGCGAATTCGTCGCCGCCCATGCGCGCCAGCGTGCCGGCATGGCCCACCCGGGTCTCAGCCCGCCGCGCCACTTCGGCCAAAAGCAGATCGCCGGTCTTGTGGCCGAGGCTGTCGTTGACGGTCTTGAAATGGTCGAGGTCGAAATAGACCAGCGCGCCGCCCGGCCCGGTCACCGCCTCGGCGAGGCCGGCGCGGTTGGCGATGCCGGTCAGCTCGTCGTGCAGCGCCATGTAGCGCAGCCGGTCGGCCACCCGCTGCCGCTCGGTGACGTCGCGCAGCGCCACCGAGACATAGGTCTTGCTCGCCCCCTGGCGAAAGGCGCCGACCTCCACCTGAAAGGCGGTGGCGGAATATTCCAGCATGCGCGCGCCGCCGGCGGTCGTCAGCTCGGCCACGGCGATCAGGCAGGCGCGACCGCCGGCCGCCTGCCGGCGCACCACCGCCACCGTGGCGACCAGCGGATCGGGCAGGCGCGGCGGCGCCGAGGGCGTGAACGCTTCGAGGTCGAGCAGCCGCGCCGCCTCGCCATTGAGCCGCACCACCACGTCCCGGTCGTCGAGCAGAATGATGCCGTCGAAGCCGTCGTCGATCACCCGCTCCAGGAGGCGTCTTGTGTTGACGGTCTCGCGGCGCGCCACGGTCAGCAGCACGCGGCGGAGGTCATATTCATGGGCGAGCACCAGCATCGCCACCGAGATCACCGCAAGGTGCAGCGGCGCCGTGTCGAGCACCAGCGCGCGATCGATCTGCAAGGCGACGACGGCCGCTTCCGTCAGGATCGACAGGCCCGCCAGGGCTGAGAGCGCCCAGCGCGTCGGCAACAGCGACATCAGAAGCGCCAGCGCCATCAGCGGCAGCAGCACCGGCGGCGCCGGCACGTCGGAGAGGCTGCGGCCCTGCGTCAGCGTTTCCGAGGCCAGCGCCACGACGTCGGTGCCCGGCACCATGCCCCAGCGCGGCACCGGCAAATAGTCGTGCAGCTCCAGCGCCCTGGCGCCGATCAGCGCCGTCTTGCCGGCAATGTCCGCGGGGCTAACCCGCCCATAGAGCACGTCGGCGGCCGACACGTGGGAAAACCCGTCCCGGTCGATGGAATAGTCGATGACGATGGGGCGCTTGCCCCCGGCCGCCCCGGCAATCAGCGCCGGCAGCGCGTCCAGCCTTTCACCGTTGACGGTCATCTGCGCCGGAAAGCGCCGCACCAGGCCATCGCCGTCGAGCGGCACGTTGACCATTGCCGGCCAGCCGTCGGTGAACATCGGGCGGTTGAGGATGATGTCGCCGCCGTGGGCGCTGCGGCTCTGCCGGAAGGTGGCGAGGAACACCGGCACCCTGGCGTTGGTCAGCACCGTGGCGAACACCTTGTCGGCGTTGGCGGTGGAGCGGGCGCTGAAGTCGACGTCGAAGGCAATCTGTTTGGCGCCGAGATCTTCCAAAAGCTCCACCAGCCGGGCGTGGATGCTGCGGTCCCACGGCCAGACGCCAACGGCGGCAAGGCTCTTGGCGTCGATGTCCACCATGACGATCGACGAACCGGCCGGCCGGGTGTGAAGGCTGAAGCGCAGGTCGGTCAGCCGGTTGTCCAGTTGCTCGAAGCCGCCGGAGACCCACAACGCCATGCCGATGGCAGCCACCAGGGCACCGCGCACCGTCAGCTGTGCCAGGCGCGTCAGCGTCTCGGGCCCGAAGGCGGCCGCCCCCTTTTCAAGCGCGAGGTCGATCCAGGCTGGGATCAATCCTCGCTCCCGTGGCCTGAATTGCCGTGGTCGCTCCCTGAATTGCCGTGGTCGCCCCCTGAATTGCCGTGGTCGCTCCCGGAATCGCCGTGGTCGGAATCGCCGGACTTGTCGCTGCTATCGTCGGACTTGTCGCTGCTATCGTCGGACTTGCCCTTGTCGTCGGACTTGGCCTTGTCGGCGCCATCCTCGGATTTGCCGCTCGCCGACTTGCCCTTGCCGTCGTCGTCCGTCTCCGTCTCCACCAGCGTGCCGTCGTCGGCGCGCGTCACCACCTTGCCCTCGAGGGGTTCGGGCGTCGCCAGGCTGCCGGTGCCGTCGACCGACAGCGGCTTGTCCTCGCCGGAGGTCGCCTTCTGGCCGGCCGTGACATCCACCTCCAGGCTGTTGGTCACGTCGATCACCGCCACGCGGCCACGCGTGACGGCGGTTTCCGAATAGCCTTCGAAGGTGGAAACGGAAAACACCGTGCCCTTGACGACCGCCGCCATATAGGGCGTCTCCACGGCAAGGCGAATGTGCTTGGCCGGATCCACCTCCACGGCGGCGCTGCCCGCCGTCTGCAACACGTCGGTGAACTTGCCGTCCAGCCGTTCCTTGATCTGCAGTTGGCTGCTGGGACCGACGGTGATGGTCACGCCGGCGCGCGCCAGCGTCAGCGTCGCCGCGCCCAGCGTTTTCACCGCCTCGCCAAGGGCCAGCCGATCATGGGCGGCCACCGGCACCCAGGTCGCGCCGTCGAGCCGATAGGCCTTGCCGCTCACCGTCGCAATTTGCCAGTCCGCCGCCAGCGCCGCCGAACCGATCAGACACCCACCCAGGACCGCCAAGGCGCCGAAAACACTGTCATACCGCATGTCCACCTCACTCGTTCACATTGAGCAGCAGCATCCTCTTGTTGCGTTGCTCTATCGTTAACGGAAACAGTAAAATTACATAGCAAAGGACGAAGAAATCGGTTTGGGGCGCGGAAAGTCGTCCGCGGCGAATATCTGATTTGCCTCGGCGAGTTTATTGCCCCGGTTAACGCAACGTTCAGTGGGTTGCAGGCATGCTTGTATCGCTTCATAGGAGTTGCACGTATGTCGCTCAGCCGCCTGCTGTCCCTTGCCATCCTGTTCATCGCATTGATTGCCTTCGTCATTGCGACGTCGGCGGCCCTGCGCCAATATGGCGCGCTGGCCGACGCCGAACAGGGCGCGCTGCGCCTTGCAACGTTGCGGGCGGTGTCCGACATTCCCAATCGCATGAATGGCGAGCGCGGCTTGACCACGCTCTACGCCCAGAGCAAATCCCCCGACGAAATCAAGGCGGCGGCCGATTTTGCCGCCCTGCGCAGCAAGACCGACGACGCGATGGCCAAGGCCCGCGCCGCCGTGAACGCCGCCAAGGACGACGGCCTGGACGACGCCGAGGCGCTCGACAAGGCGGTGACCGGCATCGAGGGCCTGTTCAAGGACGCCCGCGCCTTCGGTGACGGCAAGCTCGCCCTTGCCGTCGACCAGCGCGGCGATGCCGTCAAGGCGATCACCGAAAAATTCACCGCCGTCAACACCGCCGCCAACGCCGTCATGGCGACGCAAACGCGCCTGTTGTCGCGCTCGAGCGGCACCGCCTTCCGCTGGGCCAGCATCGCCGCCACCGTCTGGGACTTGCGCAACTACGGCGGCCGCTACGCCGGCACGATGCAGACCGTCGTCGCCGCCGCCAAGCCCGTCACTGCCGAGCAGAAGGTCGACATCGCCTTGCTGAAGGGCCCCACCGATCAGGTGTGGTCGACGCTCGCGGCGCTCGGCACGCTCGACGACACCCCCGCCGCCTTCAAGGCCGCCCTCAGCGACACCAAAAGCGGCTATGTCGACTATTACGCTGGCGTGCTGGCCGAGGTCGCCCCCGGCTTTGCCGACGGCAAGTTCCCCTATGACGGCGCCGGCTATCGCAACCGCACCGTCGCCATGTGGGACAAGGTGATCGCCCTGCGCGATGCCGCCTATGACGCGGCGGCCGATGCGCTCGCCGCCTCCATCGCCGCCAGCCGCTCCGCCCTCTGGGTATCGCTCGGCTCGCTCTTGGCCGCCCTGCTCGGCTCGGCCGTCGTCCTCTGGGTAGTGCGCAAGCGCGTCATCCGCCCGCTCACCAGCATGACCGGCGCAATCGGCCGCATCGCCGACGGCGACCTCGACACCGCCATCCCCGGCGTCGGCAACCGCGACGAGATCGGCGCCATGGCCGCCTCCGTGCAGGTGTTCAAGGACAGCCTGCAGCGCAACCGCGCCCTGGAAGAAGAAGCGGCGCGTGACGAAGCCACCCGCAAGGCGGAGCGCCAGCGGGAAATGGCCCGCCTCGCCGACATGTTCGAACAGGCGGTCGGCGGCATCGTCAGCGCCGTCGGCCAGGCGTCGGAAACGCTGAGCCATTCCGCCAAGGACCTCGCCGTCAGCGTCGAGGACACGGCGGAACGCTCCAACACCGTCGCCGCCGCCGCCGAACAGGCCTCCGCCAATGTCGCCGTCGTCTCGGCCGCCGCCGAGGAACTGTCGAGCTCGGTCAGCGAGATCGGACGTCAGGTGGTGCAGTCGGTGGAAATCTCCCAGACCGCCGTCTCCGAGGCCAACAGCACCGCCGGCATCGTCCAGGAGCTGTCGCACGCCGCCGGCAAGATCAACGACATCATCGCCTTCATTTCCAACATCGCCGCCCAGACCAACCTTCTGGCGCTCAACGCCACCATCGAGGCGGCGCGGGCCGGCGAAGCGGGGCGCGGCTTTGCCGTGGTCGCCGCCGAGGTGAAGGAACTGGCGACGCAGACCGCCAAGGCCACCGCCGACATCTCCGACCAGATCGGCGCCATCCAGTCGTCGACCGACCGTGCCGTTTCGGCCATCAGCTCGATCGCCGGCACCATCCAGTCGATGAGCGACTATTCGTCGGCCATCGCCACCGCCGTCGAGGAACAGGGCTCGGCCACCAACGAGATCGTCCGCAACGTCACCCAGGCGTCGGCCGGCACGGCGGAAGTCACCGCCAACATCGGCACGGTCGCCGCCACGACGCAGCACATCGGCGACGCCGCCGACCGCGTCAAATCCCTCGCCGGCGACCTCTCCACCCAGTCACAAGCCCTCTCCACCGAAATGACCCGCTTCCTGGCAACGATCCGCGCCGCGTAAGAGCTTCTCCAGACTGCGGAAAGGGCGCGACAGATGAGGTCGCGCCCTTTTCGTTTGGGCTCCCTCGGAGCGTGATACATCCCTCGTCACCTTCTCGTCCCTAGGTCCTCTGCCTACGCAGAGGATGACAATTTATGGGGAGGAGGGCGTAAACCTCTATCGTTTTGTTTCATAGATATAATTCTGTCATCCTCTGCGCAGGCAGAGGACCTCGGGCAGAACGAAGCTCCCGGCCGATATAGGGCTAAAAAAACCGAGGGCACCGGATAAGACCCTCATCACCTACTCGTCCTGAGGTCCTCTGCCTGCGCAGAGGATGACAGCATTATGGGGATGGGAGCCAAGCTGGAAACACCGCTATCCAGCTGTTTCCATTTATATAATTCATCTGTCATCCTCTGCGAAGGCAGAGGACCCCAGGAAGGTGAAGCGAGCCGCCGATATCAGGCTCCCTCCCCATTCCCCTCACCCCCGATGAATATGCCCATGCAGGCCATGCGGATGGTCATGCCCGTGCCCCTGTCCGTGGCTGTGGTGGTGCTCGAACACCAGATGCGTCTGCCTCAACAGGTCGATGTCGTGCAGGATGTCCAGCGTCCGCCCGTCGGCGGCCACCTTGCCCTCTTGCAGCACGATGGTCCTCTCCGCCACATCCTCGATGATGTCGAGGTCGTGGGTGGCGATCACCACGGTTCGCCCTTCCCCCAGCCCATGCGCCAGAAACGCCACCAATTCCGCCCGGCTCTTGGGGTCGAGCGCTGCCGTCGGCTCGTCGAGCAGCAGCACATCCGGCTCGGTGATGATCACCGAGGCGATGGCGACGCGCTTCTTCTCGCCGCCGGACAGGCGATGCGGCGGCCGGTCCCTGAGGTGGGCGATGTTGAAGCGCTGGAGCGTCGCCTCGATCGCCGCCTTCACCTTGGCCTTGTCCCAGCCGAGTTGCAGCGGCCCGAAGGCCAGCTCATCGAGCACCGTCGGGTTGAACAGCTGGACATCCGGGTTCTGGAACACCAGCCCGACGCGGCGGCGGAAGGCGAAGTTGGCCGCCTCGTCCTCGAAGGCCTTTTCGCTGAGCGGCGCGCCGAGCGCCGTCGCCATCCCGCCACTGGCAAAGCACAGCGCGTCCATCATCCGGAGCAGCGTCGACTTGCCCGAACCGTTGGCGCCGAGCAGCGCCACCCGCTCTCCAAGCTGAACCGAAAAGCTGACGCCATCGAGCGCGCGATGCGCCCGGTAGGCATAGGCGACATCCTGAAAGTCGAAGGCGGTTCCGCTCACAGGCGTGCTCCGATGATCGTGGCGGCAATGCCAAGCGCTGCCAGAAGGAAAACCCAGTCGGCCGGTTTTGTCCGGAAGTCGTCGAGCAGCCGCACCTCGCCGCGATAGCCGCGCGCCACCATGGCGGCGTGCACGTCGGAGCCGAGCGCCAGCGTCTTGGACAAGAGCGTGCCGATCATCGTCATCATCAGGGCCCGCCGCGCCGGCCCGTCGAGCGGCCCGATCAGCCGGCTCTGCCGCGCCTCGGCCATCTGCAGGGCCGACTGCATGAGCACGAAGATATAGCGATAGGTCATGCCGAGCACCGCAACCACAGCGGCCGGAACGCCGAGGCTGCTGAGCGCCTTCAGCACATGCGGCCAGGGCGTCGTCAGCACCAGCAGCAGCGACAGGGTCGCCGCCGTCTCGGCGCGTCCGATGACGAAGGCGGCGCTCCGCACCCCTTGCAGGGTGATTGCCCAGCCGACAACGGGAAGATGGGCAATCGCCTCGCCCGGCACGATGAAGACGGCCGGCAGCACGATGATGCCCGAGAACACCAGCACGCCGAGCCACACCTGCCGGAACAGCCTGACAATCCGGATCTTCGAGATCACCGCCAGCCCGGTCGCCAGCGCGAACATCATCGCCAGCACCGTCAGCCGCTGCGTCGACACCGCCGCGATGATCAGCGTGAGCAGCGCCACCACCTTGATGCGCGGATCGAAGCCTTGCAGAACCCCCTGTAACCCCGAGGTTGTCTCCGCCTCCAGCGAATGGTTCTCCGCCCCGATCAGGCCGAACACCAGGGTTTCGACCAGCCCACGCCGTTTCTTGCCGCGACAGGTGCAAACGCCGTAGGCCGGATCGTCCATGCTTATCCGGCCTCAGACCGTCGGGCTGCGACGGTCGCGCAGCGCCCCGATGCCGGCGAACACCAGCAGCACGAGGCCGCTGCCCATCACCGCCGACAGGATGTAGCCGAGGTGCTCATTCTTGAGGAAGCTCGGCGCATAGTCGGGAATGGGCGCCGACCAGACGCTCGACAAGCGCTCCAGTCCGGCGGGAATGCCCTCCGGCGGCGCCACGTTGCCCGAAGCGGCGGCGATTTCCTGCCGCACGGCCGGATCGGCGAAATCCGCGGCGCCCCATTCGCCCCAGGCGGTACCGGCGGCGAGAAGGCCGAGCGGGCTCAGGAGCATGATGAGACCGAGCCCGAACCACAGCGCGCGGGTCTCTCTCCAGCGGCCAGCCGTCGCGGGGTGGCTGGCGGTCAGATCAAGCAGCTCCGGCTCGGTGCGCTGCAGCACGGCCACGAGCCCGGCCCCGGCCACCGCCTCGGCGATGCCTGCAATGGCGAGGTGGCCGGCCATCATGGCGGGCACGGCGATCGCGAGCGGATAAGGCGCATAGAGCGGCGCGCCCGTGGCGTCGTGGAACAGCATCGGCTGGATGCCGAATTCGATGGCCGCCAGGAGGGCCGCCGCGTTGATGCCGACATAGCCGGCGACACCCGCCGCCACCACCCGGCGCACCGAGGTCAGCTCCGAGCGCCCGGCGAGCGCCTGATAGACAAAATAGGCGACGAACGGACCGACGATGGCCATGTTCAGGCAGTTGGCGCCGATGGCCGTGATGCCGCCGTCGCCGAAGAACACCGCCTGGATGAGCAGCGCAATGGAGATCGACAGCACCGCCGCCCATGGTCCGAGAACGATGGCCGCGATGGCCAGCCCCACGGCGTGCCCGGTGGTGCCGCCCGGCAGCGGCAGGTTGAACATCATGACGACGAAGGAGAAGGCCGACACCACCGCCATCAGCGGCACCAGCTTGGTGTGCAGCCGGCTCTTCACCTTGCGCGAAGCAACGTACCAGAAGGGTGCCGCCATGGCGAAAGTGGCCGCGCAGGTGCTCGGGGAAAGGTAGCCGTCGGGTATGTGCATGGTGCTGTCTCTTCGTCGATGAACGTCTGAGTCCGGCAGACGTTAGGTTCGCCGATTGCGGCCGTCAACGAAAAGTATGAGCTTCTAGTAAAACTTCATACGGAGATCGCAAGGCTGCCGTTCGCGCCGTCGCTTCCCCATGCTATCGTGCCGCCGACCCGTCACGTTTGCCGAGAAAAGCCCGCCCCATGGAACGCATCACCATCACCATCGAAGAGGATCTTCTGAGCGAGATCGACAAGCTCAGCCAGGAGCGCGGCTACAAGAGCCGGTCCGAGGTGTTCCGCGACATGGCGCGCGAGGCGTTGGCGCGGGAAAAGCTGGAGAAGAGCCAGACGCCCGACAGCGACCAGCTCTGCCACGGCGCGCTGACCTACGTCTACGACCACGGGGTGCGCGATCTGCCCAACCGTCTCACAGACAACCACCACGCCCACAACGCCATCTCCATCTCGACCATGCACGTGCACGTCAGCGCCGACGACTGCCTTGAGGTCTCTATCCTCGCCGGCACCGCCGCCGAACTCCGCCGCTTCGCCGACAGCGTCATCAGCCAACGCGGCGTCCGCCACGGCAGCCTGCACGTCATTCCCGCCTCGGCTGGTCAGGGCCATAGCCACACGCATAGCCACGGCCATAGCCACGCGCATCACCACCATGATCACGACCACGATCATGGGCACGAACACTAAGCGGCTGCTGACCTGAAGCATCCGGCGCCCGATACCACCCTCACCACCTTCTCGTCCCGAGGTCCTCTGCCTGCGCAGAGGATTGACAGAGTGATGGGAAGGGGAGCCAAGCCGGAGAACCACGCTATCCAGCTGTTATCATTCATATAAATTGTCATCCTCTGCGTAGGCAGAGGACCTCAGGCAGAACAAAGCTCCCGCCCGATATAGATCTCCAGGAACGAGGGGCGCCCGATACTACCCTCATCAATCACTCGTCCTGAGGTCCTCGCTTTCGCAAGGATGACAACTTGATATGAACGGGAGCCAGAACGGGAAGCGCCGAGCTATCCGTTTGCTATCATTTATATAATTCTGTCTTCCTTGCGAAAGCGAGGACCTCAGGCAGAACAAAGCTCCCGCCCGATACAGATCTCCAGGAACGAGGGGCGCCCGATACTACCCTCATCAATCACTCGTTCATATCAAGTTGTCTTCCTTGCGAAAGCGAGGACCTCGGGCAGGATGGGGCACACGGCCCGTATAGATCTCCCTACCCAACCGAAAGCGCGGCCGCGTCGGTGGCGCCCTTTTTCGTCTGGGGTTCGACGAGCACCGCCTCAGTCACGGTCCCGCTCAGCCTTGCCCCAATCGAAAAGGAGAGCGCATGGCATCATGCACTCTCCAAAGGGCGATCGGCTTCTTGCGACGACGCAAGGCCACGGCGCGTCATCTTCGTCGGGACCGATCCTATCGGGGCGCGGCGGCCGACGAAACGCCCGCGTCCCTCATCGCTTGTGCGTCTACGGGGCTTTCCCGTCGCCGGCCTTTGGCAACATGGGCGCCGGCTTTGTCGCTTTCACGGTCTCGTCGGTGCCGAGGAACGTCAGCACGACGCGCGCGAACTCGGTCGGCGCCTCGTACATCAGGCCGTGCGTCGCGTTCTTGAACTGAACCAGCCACGCGCCGGGGACCGCCGCCGACAGCACCTTCGAGCTTTCGGGGTACACGACGGTGTCCGCGGTGCCGACGACGAACATCACCTGGTTGGTGACACCGGCAATGCGATTCATCGGCGTCTTCCAGTGCGTGGTCGCCTCGATCTGGCGGGCAACGATCGGATTGTCGACGGTCCTGTTCTTGAAAACCGCGGCGACATTGCTGCCGTCGGTCGACGTCGCGTGGATGATCGCCTTGCCGAACCGCTGCGGATAGGTGAGCAACAACTCCTGCGTGATCGTGCTGCCCATGGAATAGCCGAGCACATCCGTCTTCTTGACCCCGAGGGCGTCGAGCAAACCGATGACGTCGTCGGCGAACAGCTTGTAGGTAAACGTCGTATCGTTGGCGGTCGTATGACCCATGCCACGGTTATCGAGCAAGATGAGCTGGTATTTCTTTGCCAGAGCGGCGACGATCTGCTTGGGCCAGTCTTCAACGGTGCCGCCCAACCCCATGATCATCACCAGCGGCGTGCCCGAACCGACGAGCTTATAGCCGATATCAATGCCGTTGGCATGAACCTGACGGATGGCATAGCCTTGGCTGTCGCGACCGATGATCTTGCCCACCGGCTTGATTTGCTGTGCCATGACACCGCCGATGCCCAACATCAGCGCGACGGCGAATGTAAAGAAGCGCCACGAAATTCTCATCATCGAAGCCCTTATTTGCGTCGGCGAGCCGAATCGGTGCGCCGCGTCACGTTACATTTGTCAGGTCGTAGTAGTGATTACGCCAGTCAGCGGAACTACTTGCGCTCAAGGTCGTGGTGTCGCCAACACGCGCAGGCGGCGACGCCCGCATCGGGCCGCGCCGCGGAAGTCACCACCAACATCGGCACGCGGCTGCCACCACCCAGCACGTCGGCGAAGCCGCCAGCCGCGTCGAAGCGCTGGCCGGCGACCTCTCCACCCAGTCGCAAGCCCTCTCCACCGAAATGACCCGCTTCCTCGCCACCATCCGCGCGGCCTGACAGCAACCCCAAGCCGACGGTTCACCACTTGAAGTGCATCGCCAGAGCGCCGACACCAAATAAAAGCGCCATCAGCCCAAATTGCCCGAGGAAATAAACTCTTGTGACGATTTTATATTTGCGCCGGAGAGGCGCGGGAAGATTGTTTTTCTTCTTCAACACCGGCCACCTTCCAGTGGAAGCAAACTCGTCACGGTATTCTCGCACCAGACGTTCGCTTACTGAGCCGTAATAAAACATATTCACGAACATCAGGATGAGAATAGTAAATAAAAACATCATCTTGAACGTGATGCCGTAATATTTGAGCACAAGCCACAGCATCGAAATCACCGGCCACGATCACGCAAGAGGCTGGATGCCCGCCCCGGTAGAATTCGGGTCAGGCTCCCGGAGAGCGCCTCGCATCATGTACTCTCCCAAGTTGCCAGGGCAATCGGCTTTTTGCCGGAACACTGCCGACCTCGCCAAGCTTCAGGCAGAATAAAACCATAACGCTGCCAACGCGCGCCCCTCTGACCCGAGGTCCTCGCCTGCACGAGGATTACAGCATGATGGGAAGGGGCGCCAAAGCGGGAAACGCAGTACTCGGGGCAAATTCCCGGGCACGCAGGTGCAATATTTCCGATCTCGCATGTGCGAGATTAAGCGATTTCAAGTACTTGGTGGGCATTGCCACCGTCTTCCAAGCGGAGTTTTTCAAGCTTGCCC
>Ga0316600_10000251_pt1 | contig 29057 bp, 31 predicted proteins | sample OWC_soil_day5_CT_FD_207652 | JGI IMG/M metagenome (GOLD analysis project Ga0316600, IMG submission 207652) | Wetland soil microbial communities from Old Woman Creek delta, Ohio, United States - OWC_soil_day5_CT | ecosystem: Environmental > Terrestrial > Soil > Wetlands | place: USA: Ohio... | reverse complement strand
ATTCTACTGGATTTAAAAGATGCCTTAATAACAAAGATTATCACTACAGATGGAAACATCACCATTTTTATTGAACAGGAAAGAATGCCTCATCACTGTCCGGATTGCTCTGCGAAGACAGAACGTGTACATGATTATCGGTATCAAAAAGTAAAAGATATTTCAATTCAGGCAAAACATGTTGTACTAATGCTTCGCAAAAGACACTATGTTTGCGGAACATGCCGTAAACGTTTCTTAGAAAAAAATCAGTTAGTAGCAAAATATCAGAGAATGACGCAGCGTTTGCAGCGCTACCTACTTTCCAGGTTTGCACAGACATGCAGCATAAAGAGCATTGCTCAGCAATGTAACTGCAGCGTCAGCACTGCTGCCAGACATTTTGAAAAAGTCAGCTACCCCAAGCCCTGCTTGTCGCCGGTTTTAGCCATTGATGAATTCAAGGGGAATGCCGGAGGGCACAAGTTTCAATGTATCGTATCTGATCCCAAGAAGAAAAAAATGCTTGATATACTTCCAACTAGGAACTCTGAAGATTTGTATGCCTATTTTACGTCTTTTTCTATGGAAGAGCGGCTTAAAGTAGAGTATATCGTTATGGATATGAGCGCATTATTTGCCAGCGTTGCTAAACGATGCTTTCCAAAAGCTAAAATTGTCGCTGATAAGTTTCATGTAGCAAGATTGGCAAATTGGGCGATGGAATTTGTACGAAAAGAAGAACAAAAGAAATTCGCTTCCTGTCGCCGCATTTATTTCAAACGAAGCCGTTGGATTCTTTTAAGTCGGCAATATAAACTAAAAGATTCTGAGAAAATACAACTGGCAAATCTACTAACCGTGTCTGATCCTTTACGTAAAGCTTACCGTCTTAAAGAAGAATTCTATGAAATTTTAAATAGTTCCTCTCATAAAGATATGATTCAACGCTGGAAGCTTTGGCAGGATCACGTTGGTAAAGCGGGACTGCCTTCTTTTGAGCGGTTTATGCAAACGGTGTCTAAATGGAGTAAAGCAGTTATTAATGCTGCTAAAACTGGATATAGTAATGGATTTACTGAGGGGTGCAATAATCGAATTAAAGTTTTAAAAAGAGTTTCTTATGGCGTCCAAAACTTCGCGCGTTTCCGTAATCGTATTCTATATATAGTCAACTCATAACAGGAAAAAAGCAGAGCTATTTTTAACTCTGCCTTCCAACATTCATTTTATGTGCTTACCCCTACATTTGACATAGAGCCATTTATTGGCTCTGAATGCTGCCATTGAAGCGGCTCGTGCAGGCGAACAAGGTAGAGGTTTTGCTGTTGTAGCAGAAGAAGTCAGAAAACTTGCAGAGCAATCTAAAGACGCAGCTAAACAGATTGCTAATCTTATTAGTGAAATCCAAGATGAAACAGACAAAGCGGTTACCGCAATGAATGAGGGAACTCGTGAGGTAAGTATTGGCATCAATGTAGTAAATACTGCTGGTAAATCATTTGCTGAGATTTCTAATCTTATTAGCCAAGTATCTGATCAAAGTAAAGATATATCCATTTCCATTCAACATATAGTTAATGATAGTCAAGATGTTGGTATATATATCCTTAAAGTGGATGAAATTAGCAAAGAAATAAGTGGACAAACTCAAACTGTTTCGGCAGCTACGGAGGAACAATCCGCCTCCATGCAAGAGATTGCTTCGTCCAGTCAAGCATTGGCCCATATGGCTGGAGAGTTGCAAGAAGTTGTTGCAAAGTTCAAATTTTAAAGAAGTTCTGAAATTACTTGTCAATTTTTTATTTGGAACGATTATAGGGAGAGTTTCATGATGGATGAAATGATAGTGGAATTTGAGATGAGTAAGAAAGGATTAGAAGAGTTAATTAAGAGTCTTCCCTCAATTTTGAAGGAACTCGAACAATATAATATTGACAATAATACTTAGTTCATATAAAAGTATAATAGTAATCCCGATGAGATAGACTCCTTTTGGGAGAAATCATCGGGAGTTTTTGTTAATAAAGATATAATAAGTAAGTTTAATCTGAAGAGTGAAACAAATTTCGCTTGTTGCTAATTTTAGTGATAAAAAGCCATTTACACAAATTGATTTACATTCCCGGCTTCTAGTACAAGACACCCCTTAATTCTAACTTCTTTTCTCTTTTTATCCTCGTATAGCTTTATATCGACTAAATTCAATATCTTATCCACTTCCATATCGCCATCAATCAATGAAACCCCAACACTTATAGAACAGTTATAACAAATATCGCTGCGTAAAACCGAATTTCTTATATGTTCTGCTAGTAAATGCAGACTTTCAGGATTAACATTAGGAAATATTATAGCATATTCATCGCCGCCCCACCTAGAGACAATATCGATATTCCTAGTGGACTGTTTAAGTGTATTCGCTATATTTATTAACAATTGATCGCCTGCCACGTGACCATAATGATCATTAACTTCCTTGAAATTATCAACATCTATGAATGCCACGCCGAATGAAGCGTCTGCTTTTTTTGCTCGCTGAAGTTCTTCATATAGTCGAATATTAAAATAACGCCTATTCCACAATGCAGTTAAACTATCGGTATATACCCTATTGTTTAATTTGTAAAATAATTTGCCTATAAACAAAGCTATACTAATTGATCCTAATATATTAAATATCAATAATTCACGTAAATATTGTGGGTAGAAATGAAAAAAATACTCATGGACAAAATATAGGCCAACGGAGATAGTTGTACTAAGTAGAGCTGAGACTGCCGAAGGATGTTGATATAACAGAGAACGCATTTTACCACCCCTGAAGATAGTTATTTAAAAATTAAATGCCAAAACATCTATAGTTATTATTAATGTATACTGTTATTATCGTTGTTCACAGCAAGTCTCTTAAATAATATGCTTGAGGAAATAAGTTACAGATTAAGTTATTATGAAATCCATTAATCAGGTTTGCATTACTAAAATGCCTCATTCACATCCTTATGTTAATGGTATATTTACTTTCAAGGAGTTATCAATGTTACAAAGTTGTTTTTTAGATAATGGCGATTTTAATAATGAGGAATTTAATAAGCTAGTCCAGCGGCATCGAGGACAAATAATAGGTAATATTCAAAAAAAATTATTCTAGGGGGAGACAAACAAGATCTGTATCAATGGGGACTTATTGGTTTATATAAGGCAGTTCTACAGTTTGACGAAACAAAGGATATAACATTTGTTTGGATTGTCGAATGGAATATTAAGAATACAATAAAAACCGCAGTTACTTCTGCGAGACGGAAAAAGCATGAAGTTCTAAGCCGCTCAATATCGTTATATCAGCGAAGTGACGATGGACAAGACGATAAAGAGTGTGCCGGAATAAGTCAGTATCTATCTCAATGTTATGAGGATCCGTCTAATGCTATTATAGAGAAGGAAACCATAGCACATATCAATCAAATGCTGTGACATTCTTTTTACCTCAACTTTTAAGTTTAGGGTAATGATTAGATCATTTCTTTATTTTTTGCACCAGAACCGTTGATACCATCATAAGTGAAGTCGATATTGTTATAAAATCGTTACCTTCAACGGTAAAACATCTGGACTTAATTTCCAGAGTTACTATCGGAAATAATGACGAGATCATTATTGTATTGGGGACTGCGGCAATAATTAGGCGAGTTTGTGAAAATAAGGTTGATATAGATAGGACGATGGGAACGGGACAACCCACGAAATAACGTAAAACTATTCTGGTTGTGGATGATTTTGCCAACACACGGGATATTGTAAAAAGCATTCTCATGTCTTATGGATATCAGGTGGATTTGGCTGAGGACGGGCTGGTAGCTATTGAGAAAGCTAGCAAAATAGTATATGATGCTGTTATAACTGATGTAGAAATGCCGAATCTTGATGGATTCAGTCTTACTTCACATTTGCGGCAAGATGAGCGATATCGGCAAATTCCAGTGATAATCGTAACTTCCCGTGAAAAGGCGGTAGATAAGCGACGAGGTATTCAAGTCGGCGCTAACGCCTATATTGTTAAAGGGGCGTTTGATCAAAATAATCTTATTGAAACACTTCAAAATGTAATTGGTTAGCAAGTGTGTGAGGTATAAATAATGTCTGAAACGAAGCGGTTAATTAGTAATCGAATGAAATCACTCCAAGAGGCTTATATCTGCGACCTGCCGAATCAAATTGGTATGATGGAGTCTACTTGGAAAAAGTTAATAATGACAAAGAATCTTGACAAATACATCATTGAGTTAATACGAGTCTTTCATTCGATGGCGGGAACAGCTAGTTCCTTTGGATATCCTAAAATGGGAGAGTATGCCCGCAAGGGAGAAAGTGTGTTAAAAGTTATTCTGAGTTCTTGCCGGATATCTGCAGAATCAAAAAATACAATGCAGCATTGTATTATGGGCATGAAAGCAACGTTAGAAGGCGCAAAAACGTCGTGCAATTATGAATTTGAGTTGGACGTTTTGCAAGTGCGACGAGAATGTAGTTGCCAGATACGCAAGACTGTGATCATAGTGGATGATGATGAACATTTTTTAGTAAATTTATCTTTTCAATTAGAGTGTTTTGGGTATGAGGTCTTTAAGTTTCATAGGTTGCAGGAAGTGGAAGAGGCTTTGCCGCAATTAGAACCTGCTGGTATTATTATGGATATGGTTTTCCCGGAAGGTGAGGTTGCCGGAGCCGATGCTGTCAAAAGGCTTCGGACCTTGAAATCTTACCATATTCCAGTTATATTTCTGTCACGAAGAAATGATATTCATTCTAGGTTAGCAGCTGTTAAAGCTGGGAGTGACGCCTATTTCTTAAAACCTGTTCGTCCTACCGATTTGATTGACAAATTAGATGATCTGACAAGGACAGAAGAACCAGAATATTGTAGGGTGTTGATTGTTGATGATGATAAAACGATGGCTGATTATCACGCCGCTTTATTAGAGCAGAATGGAATGGAAACGCTGACTTTACGTGATTCACTGCAAATTTTGGATTATTTGAGTAGGTTTAATCCGGATTTGATTTTACTGGATTTAAATATGCCAGAATGTAATGGCTATGAACTTGCTAAACTGATTCGCCAGGTTCCTGCTTATTTTCGTATCCCAATTGTATTTCTTTCTGGAGAAAAAAATCTTGAGTTACAAATGCAAGCAATGGCAACTGGCGGCGATGATTTTATTACGAAACCAGTTCAGTGTGAACAATTTATTGGTTTAGTGAAGCTGCGAGCTGAACGCATGCGAATGTTGCGCCAGTACATGGAACGGGATGGTTTAAGTGGTTTATATAATCACTCGGTTATGAAACAACATATTGAACGGTTATTTTTGCAAGCAGTACGTAGTAATCATCCGATTACCCTTGCAATGCTTGATTTAGATCACTTTAAATGTGTGAATGATACATATGGACATATTACAGGGGATTTGGTAATTTTAAGTATTGCCCGACTGCTGGAACAGCGCTTACGCAGTACGGATGTTATTGGTCGTATGGGTGGAGAAGAGTTTGCGATAATAATGCCAAATACGCCTGTTGATTGTGCCTATGAAGTGATGGAAGAAATAAGGATGAAATTTGAAAGTATGTGTTATGAGTCTGTAAATGGTTTGTTTCATGTGACATTTAGTTGCGGACTTGCGGGTTTTCCTATATATACTGATCCTGCCAGTCTATACAATTCGGCAGATAAGGCCTTATATAAGGCCAAATCTATTGGTAGAAACGTAACCTATATAGCTCCTGATAATGAATTATAATGAAGGTGGTGGATTGATTGGGGAAAAAAATATTGCTGATTGAAGATGATAACTTTATGAGGGAAATGATTGCCTTGGTGCTCGAAGCAGAGAGTTACAAAGTTACTGGTGTTGAAAATGGTGGAGACGCCTTAGGATTATTGCGTGAATGCAGAGAGTATGAGTATGATGCCGTAATATCTGATATGTATTTGCCAGATACCGATGGACTTAAACTCTTTGAACAAGTCAGTGCTAATTATCCTGGACTACAGTTTCTAATTTTGACTAGTGAAACTGATGAAGCCATTGTCCAACAAGCAACTAGTCTTGGGATCACCTATATTTTAAAAGATGAAAATTTTGCGGAGGCAATCTTGGCTACGTTACAGAAATAATTTTTATAAAAAAATAGCAATATGGGAAAGAATATTTTCTCATCAGTGATCATAATATTATTGGTAAAATAAAGGAGCAGGAAGCAATGGTAGCCGCAAAAAAACATGGTGAAAGTGAAAAAGATATCTTCCATGGGCATAACGTCTGCGAGAATATCTTATGACATTAATCAGCCGTTTAATTCTATAAAAATGATTTCCGGCGGTATCCTATATTTACTTAATCAAGGGAAAAAATAGTTCTGGTGCAAAAAATTTGTAAAATCAAAGCTACCCTGTCGTTCACCCAAATATTAAGCCCAAATCCCCATAATCTTATTTATAAACTCAACCTCAGAGAGGGCAGATTGAATTTCTTCAACATGTCCCCTTGTTTTTCGGTAATTGATAATCTGCTAGTTTAATAATTAAATACCTAGCTTTATGATGATTGCCATAAAGCCAAGTTTTTAAATGTTGTAATGATTATATTTCTGATTACGTAAGAAAAAGCCTCTAAGAGGCACTTTTTCTTATCTTTACTCTCTCTTAATGCTAAACTTTGAAGGCCACTTTTACGTTTGCTATATATTCGGCCATATGCCCATTATCAACATTAGCGGTAAATTTAGTCATTTCAACACCAAGTATCTCATCAATCGTTCTAGAAGCTTCCATTACTGCATTGTCGACTGCATCTGTCCAATTATGATTGGAAGTCCCCACTAATTCAATATCTTTTACAACCATGTTTATTTCCTCCTTAATAAGATGATCTCGCCTCAGCTATAGTTTGTACATTATTAATAGTGTCATACTAAGCGTGTGAACACGGTTGTTAGTTGATTTTAATGAAAAATTATAGTTTAGGTGTGATATCATGTCTTGGATTTTTATTGTTAACGATTTGATTTAAATGAAATACAATTGGATAACGTAAAATTAGCAATTACTAGTATTATACAGGGTAATCCTATCCGCAAAGTACCGATATGAGATTTAGGTTCTCCTGAAGATATTGCAACATTATATGAAACTATAGTCTATGATGAAAAAAATAAGATGTGAATAATTATGTATTTACTAATGGCTAATTTTTCATTCGCATTTAGTAAATGTGCCAAATGTGAAATCAATATGGGAGAAGTTGTATTGAAGATATGAATAATTCCTTTCTGCTATGGCTGGTGATGTATGTTATTTGGAATCTTATCGGGTTTATTATGGTTATTTTGGATAAGCGACGGGTTAGAAGGGATGAGCGGCGCATAAAGGAACGTACTTTCTTTCTTTGGGCTTTGGTTTTTGGTGCTGTCGGCATTCTTTTTGGGATGTATGTATTCCGCCATAAAACAAGACATTGGTCGTTTGTCGTTGACATGCCAATAATATGTATACTCAATATTGTTTGCGGTTACTTCTTGTAGAGGATGGTTGGCTGACGGTGTGTTGACTATTAGCTTCTTGCTTTTCGGTAATTAATTATTAATTATGTTATCTCAGTTATTAGTTATATCTGTAGGATGGTAGTTTATGGAATATGGCGATTGATTTATCTGGATTATATTTTTATGTTAACTGCGCCTTGTGTTGCGCCTTACTGAGTGATTTCCGAGGTTGAAGACTGCTTAAAACTGCTAAAATTGCAATTTGATATAGTTATATAAAAATTGTAAATGCTTGATTTATCTAGTGCTGTAGCTTGATATGTATATGTTGAATTATTGGTAACTAGACGTAATTATCAGAATGGCATTCAAGAGGCCAACGGTTCGATCCCGTTTATCTCCACCTGTAAATTCAAGGGTTTCGCGGATTTTCCGTCGGAGCCTTTTTTGATTGTCTCACATTTGTCTCATGTCTCACAAAATAGCTATTTTTACGTAAGACAATACTTTAAACAATGTCCGCTGTTAGTGTACTTATTGCGGTAACTGCTGCCTTTTTTAATTTTTTATATAAATAATCTGGACTATGTTGTTCACCATTGGGCTATGACCAAACAAAACCTTTCTTTTGATATAAATCTTCTGCTTTTAATTTATCAGCCGCTTGGAGAGTTTTTTCTTTTTTCAGAGCGGAAACTAAAACAGCGTCAATGCTTAATGTTCTTCCGTTTTAATACATATATGTTATAAAAAAGGTGTTTATCCACAAATATCCATCTTATTAACGGCTTTATCCACAAAGCCACTATCAGGTCATTTTATTGTGACTTGGTAGTGGCTTTTTTATAAGGTTAATAGTTGTAATATATGAATTATGTCCCGTAATGTGTCGGTTTATGGTTAATATTTCCTCGTTATATATCGATAATATAAGAGATAAGTTCTTTTGATGATAGTTAGTAAGTACTGGATTTCAATTAGTGCATACAAATCACTTCTGCACAATTATTATCGAATTGGTAAAGCTATATTTTTATTAGATACTTATTATCTATTAATTCTGAAATGAGCATTTAAGGAGATAAATATGATGACCAGAGCGTATTATCATAACGGATATTGCGGACCTATCCATAGAAAAAGAAGAGATTATCATAAAACGGCTTCTATTGTGTCTTTCATGAATGTTGTTGTTGGTATTATATTTATAATTGCTTTCATAGTTGCATTTATAGGTGGATTATTATTAAAATCTTTTATATTCTAGTCGGCTATATACTGGAAAGTTATAACCACCTACCAAATTGGTAATTTCGACCGTCTATCTTCGGGGGCTGTTGACTCTTTTATTTTATCTAAAATTAAAATTATTTTAATGGGAATACTATTATCGGGAGGCGATATAAAAATGCTTTGGTTTTTATTAATCGGTGTGATCTCGGGCTGGCTAGCTGGTATGATTTCGCGTGGCGGAGGCTTCGGCATTTGGGGTGACTTAGCAACAGGAGTCGTAGGTTCGTTTATCGGTGGATATTTATTTAACCTTATGGGTATCGCCGCATATGGTGTAATAGGATCGATAATCGCAAGTACTATAGGAGCTATTGTGCTTCTGTGGGTTATACGGATGTTTCATGTAGCAGAACCTGTATATAAGAAGAAAGAAGAAGATTAAAGTTTTGCCGCCTTGCTCTTAACTGAGTGAGACGGCTATTTTTATTTATTTATATAAGTAGCACCACATTATGAAAAATTACATAATATATAGCGGAATGAAATTGAGAATAAGGAGGATTTTTATGGAACGCTGTCCGCATTGTGGTAGAAGGATATTTATTGATTTTGGTGGAGGTCCTTTCTTTTGGGGATTTCCGGGATGGGGCTGGGGTCATCATGTTTGGGGCCATCACAGTCACGGCGGTCACGGCCACCGCAGGCAATGAAGAAGAGGTAAATTATTTCTGAGCGGCCGGAATTAGGTGGATGGCTTTTATATTTTGTCATATGTCTGTCACATTCTTTTTGATATATTATTAATTAACAGATCGATATAGTAGCGATTACTGATTTTCCTCCCAATTTCCCCAACTATGTCGATCTTTTATATAGATCCCTGTATGTGGGTTAGCTTCATATGTCTTCGTACAAGTGACAGCTGAGCACTACATAGACGGTAAAGTCCGGCCGTTAAATATTAAATGGCAAGATGGGCGGCTATTTTAAAGCTATAGTAAAATTATTATTCTGTCATAAATTTGTCACATTCTCAGGTTATAATTTAATCAGAAAAAGATGGGGTGGTAATAAAATGAAAAAGTTAGTATTGTTTACCATGATATTCGTCTTGGGAATGTCGTCAATTGGAATGTGTGCGGTGCCAGACCCGAACTCGGGAATAGGGGATGTCCAGTTAGGATACAACTATTATGACTTAAAGAAGACGTCTGGCGGAATTGACCAGGGTAAAACTGGATTTAACGAATTATATGGTAGTGTTGGAATTGGATTCGGGTACGGAGCTTTTGTAAACCATGCCCAAGCGGATAAAACATCTTATACTGATTTCGGCCTTAAAACTACGGTACTGCTACCCAATGTAGCGTTGATGGTTGGTCAACGACGGATGGCAACGGATAATGCGTCTAGTGACAACAATTTATTTTATGGTGCATCGATTAAGCAGAGTCTTATTGATGGGGTTGCTGTATACGCGACTTATCAGAAAGGCACTCACTTTAGAGATGAAGTCATCGGTCTTACCTATGCTATGAACAAAAATAGTCAGATGAATCTGAGCTGGAAGAATTACGATGATAATAACGGTGCGAAATTCAAAGGGATTGGCGGAGGAGTTAATTTCAAATTTTAAATAACAGATCGATATAGTAGCGGTTACTGATTTTGCTCTCAGATTCCACCATTATGTCGATCTTTTATATAGATCTCAGTATATGGATCATTTTCATATCGTGCTGGTTGTAGATTCTTGGCGAAATGGTGTCTTTTTTCTTCTCAAAAACAATTAAACACCTGCAAAATTGGTAATGATAAGGCAGGTGATTTTTGTTGGATATAGCATATTGGAGTTGTTAGGCTAGTAGTAGTTACTGCAGGTGTAGTGATTTATTATATTGGCAAGGTTATATATAACTAAGTTTGAATCTTATTTGTAGCTACCTTAGGTAGCTATTTCTTATAGTAAAAAATGACTATTTAGTCATAATTTTGTCACATCCTCATGTTATGCTTAAAATAACAAATATTGATGGGTAATAAGTCCTGTTGATAGCCAAGGATGGTGATTAATATGATTTTGAGAGTAGCATTTGCACAACCTGTTTTCGACTACCATAAGCATGATTTTCAGAAATCCAAGGATGGGTCAAATAAAAAGGAATCAGCTTCATTCGCGAGTATTTTAGAAGATGTAATTAGATGCCAGCCTAATGGGAAATAAATTATATATTAACGATTATTTTTTCGAATATAGCCGCCTTGCTCCTAATAGGAGGGAGGCATTTTTATTTATATTTAGAAAATAAAAGTTATTAATAACTTTATTTCGACAAAATTTGCAATTATTTATACATATAATAATCAATGCGTGAAAAAAAGAAAGGAATTTGTAATGGAAACCCTATTGTGTAAGATAGAGTGCTTACGGCAAAGAATGCACGTAACGGCTGCTGAAAAAGGAATATCACATCCAGATGTTTTAATGGTTAGTTGTAAATTAGATGAAGCGTTAAACGCATTTTATAAGATGTCTTTGGCTGAAAAAGATTCCTTATACAGCAAGTATTCAGGATATCAATTGATACATAAGTTGCATTTTTATTCGCTTACCACGCATGTATTAGATAGTTCAAGCTTTTCAAAAAAACGGACAAAAAAGATTAGATACATATAATTATGAAGTTGTTTTTATATATATTTTCAAACCCCGTCTTACCTTAATTGGTAGTGCGGGGCTTTTTATACCTGAAATAATTAATCCCCTACTAAACTGGTAATAATATGCCGAAAGGTGGGTGATTTTTACGTTAGTGGCGATGTATCAGTTTTGTTTATGGGTGGTAATAACTACAATAGGGACACTAATTTATTGTGCTGGCAAGTGGATTTGGGAGAATAGGCGTAATTATTGGTAGTTGCCGGAGGGCGTTCCTTGCAATAGGTATAAAATAACATCTTCATGAATATAAATCATTCATGGAGGTGTTGTCATGACCGAGTTGATGATGGCTTACCAGGTATGTATGACACTGCTAGTGCTGTCCATAGGTATGGTGCTATATAGTATAGGTAGATTGGTTTATGTGTTGGCAGGTGATCGCAGATGGCATCTGTTATATGTTTTATAAATGTCGTAGTTATCGTATCAGTTGCTACTTTCGTAGCTGCGGCTATAGGCGGACTATTAGTAAAAGTATTTACAATGTAGGAGATTGTGGAAGTAGATGGCTAAGTTTAAAGTATAGCTGCCTGGGGGGGCTATTTTTTTTGCCGAAAAAAAGCACAACCCAACTACGTTATGAATATAACTATACTATAAGGCAGGTGGTGAGTGATGATGGCTTACCAGGTATATGTCTTGTTACTGGCATTATCGGCATGTGCGGTACTGTATGGTAGGTTGGTTTATGTGTGGGTTAAGTTTAAGTAGCTGCCAGAAGGTGGCTGCTTTTATTTTCCAGAAGCCTTGCGAAGCAGCATAGTGACGGTAGGTTAAATTTAGTAGTTATTTATTACTATTAGTTAGATAGTTAGTATTTTAGATTAATAATATAAACTAGTCTATATATAGGGGGTATATAGACTAGTTTTACTATCTAATCTAAAAAGGTGATTTTTTAACTTTTAAAGAATTTTTTTCCTGAGCGTTAGACTGCATCAAGGATATGGAAAAAATAACCCGGCTTATTTGCCGGGTGAATGAAAAGATATTTAATGAAGATTATTTGTTGGCTTAAGGTATTTTCTTATTATTTTATGACTTATGGGAGAATATTGGTGAACCCATCTCATAATTGTTGTATGGGTGAGCTTCAATCCCCTCTCTTGCATCATCTCGACGATCGTTCAATAACTGAGTGGATACTTCAGATACCAGCGAATGCCTAACATTATAATTTCGGACTCGAAATATTATCATTTAAACAAATGCTGTGACATTTTTTTATCTCAACTTTTAAGTTTGGGGTAATAATTATATCACGGCTTTATTTTTTGTACCAGAACCTCTTATCTTACTCAACCGCTGATTTAGATAGGCAATTTAACTCAGTAATAAAACTCATAAAGGCTTGTGCTGCTTTGGATAAATATTTATCCTTTTTCCAAGCTAAACCAAAATCTAGATACAATGGGGTACTCAAAGGAATGGATACGCATTCCTTATTTTTACGAGTGATTTTTTCAATCAGAAAAGATATCCCTATTCCTTTTATCACCAGACTTCTGATGGTCTCGATTTGGTCTGAAGATAAAATTATATTAGGAGTAAATCCGTATTTTTTACATTCTCTAAGGATAAGATCTCGATTATATGCGCCTTCCTTGAATAGAATGAATGATTCGTCTCGTAATTGGTCAAGAGATATTACTGTATTTTCTGCTAAAGGGTGGTTTGCTGGTAGACATACAGCAAATTGCTCTCTTGCCATTTTTAAAGTTTCCAACATTGGAGAAGGTTGATAAAGATTAACAATTCCTAGGTCAAGTTCTCCCTTTTCTAACAAATGGCGAATAGTTACAGATCCTTCTTCTAAAATGGAAAGCTGTAAATTGGGATAGTATATCTTAAAGCTAGCTAGTATTTCGGGAAATAAAAATGAACCAATCATTGGCGGTACGCCAACATTCAGTGTGCCTTTTTGTAGTTGGCAATATTTGTGCATTTCAGAGATGGTATCTTGTAGTTTATTTAAAATATCAGATATACCCTGTAAAAAAACGTGACCTTCTGTAGTTAATAAAAATTGCTTTTGACTACGGTCGAAAAGCTGAAGACCTAACTCTTCCTCTAGTTTTTGAATGGCGAGTGTCACCGTGGATTGTGAAACATACAGTTGCTCAGCTGCTCTTGTTACGTTATTTAGTTTAGCTACCATTTGGAAATATTCCAAATGTCGCAAATCCATAGTAATTACCTCCTAGATACAATTGACTAAATTGATTATAACATTGCGAATATATATTTTTCTTTATGAATCATGATCTATATAATAAAAATTAATCAGACGCTTCCAAACGTTAGTTTCGCGATGATAAAGAATTAAACCTTTATTTTTTTGATGGGGCGATTGAGAAAATTATCAATCTCATTATACATTGGGTGAACATCAGTGACGAGAAATATTAAAGGGGGGGTTATTATATGAACAAAGAACAAAAAATTCAGGCGATGACAGATATTATGACCAAGTTTACAGGCTATATGGGTAAACACTTGCCTGATGACGTCACCGCCAAGCTAAAAGATCTAGGGGAACAGGAAGATAGCTATCTAGCCAAGGTCGTATATGACTCAATGAATAAAAATCAGGAATTGGCGAATGAGCTGAACCGTCCATGCTGTCAGGATACTGGAGTCGTGCAGTATTTTGTCAAGGTAGGATCTGAGTTTCCACTATTAGCCAAGGTTCAAGATATTCTGCGCACCGCGGCTCTGCAGGCTACGAAGGAAGCGCCTTTACGCCATAACGCAGTACAAATTTTCGAAGAGAAAAACACAGGAACGAATACGGGTGAGCGTATTCCATGGATAAATTGGGAAATAATCCCAAATAGAAATGGGATCAATATTGAAGTCTATATGGCTGGCGGCGGTTGCAGTTTGCCAGGACAGGGGAAAACTTTGATGCCTGCAGCAGGGTATGAGGGAGTGGTAGAGTTCGTTTTTGATGTGATGACTTCCTATGGAATCAATGCATGTCCGCCATTGTTAGTAGGGATAGGAATTGGCGGTTCCATTGATGTGGCAGCCGAACTTTCGAAAAAAGCACTATTTCGTCCACTAGGAGTACGTCATTCTAATTCACGGGGTGCAGAAATGGAGCGGTTATTGGAGAAAGGTCTCAATGATTTGGGGCTTGGACCACAAGGGTTATCTGGCAAAAATTCTGTCATGGCCGTTCATGTTGAATCGGCCGCTCGCCATCCATCGACCATCAGCGTAGCTGTATCCATCGGATGCTGGGCCCATCGAAAAGGCAATATTCAAATCAATGAAGATATGACTTATGAAATTACTTCACACAGGGGGGTAACACTGTGAAAAAAGTTTTAACAACACCAATTCAGAATGAAGACCTAGAAGAGTTGACAGCGGGAGATGTTGTGTACCTAGACGGATATTTGGTTACTTGTCGTGATATGCCTCATCGCCGCCTTATCGAGCTAGGACAGAAATTACCAGTTGATTTGGCGGGACTCGCAATTTTCCATGCAGGACCGATTGTTGTCAAAGATGATGATAACTGGAAAATGATTTCTATTGGTCCTACTACCAGTATGCGGATGGAGAAGTTTGAAAAGGAATTTATTGCAGAGACAGGGGTAAAACTAATCATAGGTAAAGGTGGCATGGGGCCAAATACAGTGGAAGGGTGCCAAACCCACAAAGCAGTGCACGCAGTGTTCCCTGGAGGTTGCGCAGTATTGGCTGCGACTGAAGTGGAGGAAATCGAGAGGGTTGAATGGTTGGAACTTGGAATGCCTGAGGCCCTTTGGGTATGTAGAGTGAAAGGATTTGGTCCGCTGATCATTTCCATTGATACCAAAGGAAATAATCTCTTTGAAACCAATAAGGCAATATTCAACGAGAAGAAAGTACCAATCGTTAAAGATATTTGTAGTCAAGTTAAGTTTATTAAATAGTTAAAGTGATCCATATGGGGGAGTTTGTGGGAAAGGTTCCTGCAGACTCCCTTTCTTCGGAAGTATATTGAAAGAGTAGGGATAAAATAATGATTATAGGAAATTTGCTAAACATAAAAGAAGAGATAGGCTTATATCCCACTGGGATACAAGCTGGTCTAAAATTTCTCTTAGAAACAGATATTTCCTCCTTGTCACTCGGGGAACACGAAATTCAAGGAAGGGAAATATATGCAAAAATCACAGAATATGAGACTAAACCTAAAGAACAACGCAGACCAGAAAGTCATCAGAAATATCTAGATTTACAATATATTTATTCGGGTGAAGAGATGATAGCCTCAGCGCCGATCTCAGAAATTGGTGAAATTGATGAAGATTGTCTGAATGAGCGCGATATACTATTTTATAAGAGTGTTGGTGCAGAAAATCAGGTTATTCTTACACAAGGGATGTTTGCGGTATTTTTCCCATGGGATGTTCATCGTTCTAATTGTAATGTTGGTGAACAAATTAATAAAATAAGGAAGGTACTGGTGAAGATAAGAGTAGATGTACTTAATTCTTAAGTAAACCCATTGTTGTTCAAGCTGGTCTAGATAATGGTGGTAGTGGTACAGCTCAGATAATGAATGACAAGGGGAGACAAGTAATTATTCACTATAGCCGAGAAGATCTGACTGGTCGGCTTATTTGTTACGAAATACCCCAAGAAGAAATCGTGGCTTCCGTTAATGATTTGCGTACTGCGTTCATCATCCTGCTGCTTGTATTAATTTTAGTTCCATGTCCCATAGGCTATTTTGTGGCTAATCGTATTCTAAGTCCGATAAAGGCTATTGCGGAGTATTCCAAGCAGGTGGCTGTAGGTAATCTACGGCAGAAGGAATTAAGCGATTCATCCCAAGATGAGGTCAGTGAGTTAGCGGCATCTTTTGCTGTTATGGTAACCAATCTACGGGAATAAATTCAAAATATCACCCAGTCTGCAGAGGAAGTAGCAACGTCTTCGGAAAAATTAACGGCTACAACACTTTAATCCGCTCAAGCCATTAATAATGTAGCTAGTTTTGTGGAAGAAGTTGCCCAAGGTGCGGATAAACAGGTAGCAGCAGCCACTTCTGTCACTATCGCTGGGCAAACCAACTTACTGGCACTCAACGCTGCCAGCGAAGCCGCACGCGCTGGTGAACAAGGGAGAGGGTTCGCTGTGGTAGCCGAAGAGATTCGTAGAATTGCTGAACAATCGGAGTCGACCACTAGGCAATTTGCTGTATTAATTAAGACAATCCAGAATGAAACGCAGAAAGCTGTAATAGCGATGAAAACAGGTAGTCAAGACGTTAAAAAGGGTGAGGAAGTTGTTGTTGCAGCAGGGCAGAACTTCTATGAAATAGCTACTCGTGCCAATGAAGTCCTTAAACAGGTAGGCGGAATTTCTTCTCTGATGGATAACATTACTGCAGGAACTGACCACGTGATTACAGCGTTTCGTAATATTGGTAGGATTGGTAAAGAAACAGCGGATCATACTCAGACAATATCTGCGACGACAGAAGAGCAATCAGCATCCTTAGAGGAAATTGCAGCTTCTAGTCAAGAACTTGCAAAAATGGTACAAAAATTGCGAGAAACTGTCGGTAAAATTCAATTGTAAATAATTCTGAATAAGAACAATTGACGAAATAAATTATAACATTGGGAATATATATTTTTCTTTGTAAAGCCACATCTATATAATGAGATTAGTTAGATTGTTCAGAGAGCTTAAGTTCTTTGGTAGCAAGTATTCGGCATTTATGTCTAGGGGGAAAAAATTATTAAGTGAGGTGAGAAGAAGAAAAGAACATGTATAAAGGGTTATAGTTACTCGTTGAAACAGCGAGATAAGCTGCTAAAAAAGGGATGCACTTATAGTCCTAAAAAATTACAAAAGAATTTAAATGAACGATGAGAATAAATAAAATGTTAATATATGACGAAAGGGTAGTGTAGATTTGCGTATTAGCAAATCTATCAGGTGGATTTATGAATATGACTAATGATGTTACACCAAAAATAACTCCTACCACAATAAAGAAGTCTAATGTTCGTTGGATAGTCGTAGCCATATTGTTTATAGTTACCATAATTAATTATGCTGATCGTGCCACGATTGCACTGGCGGGCCCAGAGATCGCAAAAGATTTGCACATGGATTCTGTAGCGATGGGCTATATCTTTTCTGCCTTTGGTTGGGCATATGTTCTTTGTCAGTTACCAGGAGGATATTTGTTAGATCGATTTGGATCAAAAAAGGTGTATGCAGGTAGTATTTTTTTCTGGTCTTTATTCACATTATTTCAGGGTTTCGTTGGTTTTTTAGCTGGATTTACTGCAATTGCTACTTTATTTGCTTTACGGTTCCTAGTTGGAGCTTCTGAGGCGCCTTCTTTTCCAGCAAATAGTCGAATTGTTGCGGCTTGGTTTCCTGCTTCAGAGCGTGGTACTGCAGCAGCTATTTTCAGCTCGGGTCAAGCCGCTGCTACCGTATTGTTTGGACCAGTGATGGGATGGCTTGTATTCACTTATGGCTGGCACTATGTCTTTGTGGTCATGGGCTTGCTGGGAATGCTCTTCACATTGGTATGGAATAAGTTTATTCATAATCCTAAAGATCATCCTATGGCTAATGAAGCTGAGGTTCAATATATTACAGAAGGCGGCGGCTTGGTCGATATGGATCAAGCAAAGAAGGATGGGGCTAAGCAAGACGGACCTAACATGAAATATGTTAAACAACTGCTCAAAAATCGTATGATGCTAGGCATCTATATTGCCCAATACTGTATTAACGCCACTATCTATTTCTTTATTACTTGGTTTCCAGTTTACCTAGTACAGGCTCGTGGAATGACGATTCTCAAAGCCGGCTTTGCCGCATCTGTACCGGCGATATTTGGTTTTGTTGGCGGTATTTTAGGTGGAATGTTATCCGACTTTTTGTTGAAAAAGGGTTATTCCCTTACTATTGCTAGGAAAATACCCATTATAGTGGGGATGTTATTAGGAACCACTATAATCGCTTGTAATTATGTGGACACTGAATGGATAGTCATCGCCGTCATGTCTGTAGCCTTCTTCGGTAAAGGTCTGGGTCAACTTGGCTGGACGGTCAATTCCGATACTGCGCCAAAGGCAATCGTCGGTGTGAGTGGTGCTGTATTAAACATTTTTGGCAATCTCACCAGCATCATTACCCCAATTGCAATTGGCTATATTATTAAAATAACAGGATCCTTCAATGGTGCACTAGTTTATATTGCTGTACATTGCGTTATTGCCATTGTTTGTTACTTGTTTGTTGTTGGCGAAATTAAACGGGTTGAACTTAAGGATTGAACTTAAATAAATGATAATCGCGGTCATATTTGAAGTTGACACTTCGTACGTGATCGTGATTTTGATTAAAGCCTTCTTAGTAGAACTAGGAAGGCTGAGTCTTTTAATAGTAACAAAACCAGGCCCTTTAACATCGCTGGCAAGCATTGTCCTACCTCAAGGAGTCGCAATGACTAGGTGTGGGATGAATTGCCGTTCTTTCTTTTATCGTTTTTGCTAATATATTTCTGCTATAATATAAATAGCCAGTTTTGGTGAAAAAAGTCATGTTATGCTCTTACCGTAAACTTGAACATTGAGGTAAAGAGCATGTCATGGCTTTATTTTTTTTATACCAGAACCTTAATTTCTTGTATAAAATTGGCAGGAGTTTTGCTTTGTTACAGGGAAAGTATAAATTGGAAAATCTAATATTATGGGACTAACTTGATGAAAAGCGTGTCCAATGAGTGATAAAGATAAGAAGATTTATAATGGAAGCATTCTGAGTCAAAAATTATAATGTTGTGCGTTCGCTAGTATCTTAAGCATCCGCTCGGTTATAGAACCCATTGTATGATGATTTTGCGTGTTATACTTTTACGCAAAATTAACTAAGTGGATTTACTGAATGCATTATATGATAATTGATAAAAATTTAGGAGGTACTGGTATGACATATAAATATAAAAAACTGTTTGAACCCGTAAAAATAGGTTCTGTAGAAATAAAGAACCGTTTTGCAATGGCTCCAATGGGTCCATTGGGGTTAGCTGATGCTGAGGGCGGCTTTAATCAGCGAGGCATAGAATATTATACTGCTCGTGCTCGTGGAGGTACTGGACTGATTATTACAGGAGTTACCTTTGTTGACAATGTGATTGAAGAACACGGAATGCCTAACTGTCCATGTTCTACTCATAACCCAGTCCAATTTATTCGTACGGCTCGAGAGATGACTGAAAAAATACATGCATATGACTCCAAAGTTTTTCTTCAAATGAGTGGAGGTTTTGGTAGAGTAACTATTCCTACTAACTTAGGAGAATTTCCACCTGTAGCACCTTCTCCAATTCAACATCGTTGGCTTGATAAAACTTGTAGGGAATTGACAATAGAAGAAATACATTCCATTGTAGAAAAATTTGGTGAAGGAGCCTTTAATGCAAAACGTGCAGGTTTTGATGGTGTTCAAATTCATGCAGTACATGAAGGATACCTTATTGACCAATTTGCTATAGCTTTTTTTAATCAACGTACAGATGAATATGGTGGTTCCTTGGAAAATCGTTTACGATTTGCAAGAGAAATTGTAGAAGCGATAAAGAAAAAATGCGGTAAAGACTTTCCTGTAACATTAAGATACAGTCTAAAGAGCTTCATTAAAGGCTGGCGTGAAGGTGCTTTACCTGGTGAGGAATTTGAAGAAAGAGGCCGAGATATCCCTGAAGGTATTGAAGTTGCAAAATTACTTGTATCTTACGGTTATGATGCTTTAGATTCAGACGTAGGAAGTTACGATTCATGGTGGTGGAGTCATCCCCCGATGTATCAAGATAAAGGTCTTTATATACCATATGCAAAAATAGTTAAAGAAGCAGTAGACGTTCCTGTAATTTGTGCAGGTAGAATGGATAACCCTGATTTAGCTATGAGCGCTGTAAATGATGGTGCTTGTGATATTGTTAGTCTTGGCCGTCCTTTATTGGCTGATCCAGATTACGTAAATAAGCTTCGTGCAGGAAAAATAGCTGATATACGTCCTTGTTTATCTTGCCAAGAAGGATGTATGGGTCGTATACAGGAATATTCAGCATTGAATTGTGCTGTAAATCCAGCAGCTTGTAGAGAAAAGGAAGCAGCACTTACTCCAGCTCTTAAGAAGAAAACAATACTTATTGTAGGTGGAGGCGTTGCAGGTTGTGAGGCGGCAAGAGTTTTAGCTTTACGTGGTTACAAACCAGTAATTTATGAAAAAAGTAGCCGTTTGGGCGGAAATCTTATACCTGGTGGAGCACCAGACTTTAAAGAAGATGACTTGGCATTAGTTGCTTGGTATGAACATACCCTTAAAGAATTAGATGTTGAAGTAAGATATAATACAGAAGTAACACCTGAAATTGTAAAAAATAGTGGTGCTGAAACTGTAATTATTGCAACAGGTTCAAAGCCTAAGATATTTAATTTGGGGGATAACAGCAAAGTATTTCCAGCTGCAGATGTTTTAACAGGTATTGTTAATCCAGGAAAAGATATTATCATTGTTGGAGGAGGATTAGTTGGCTGTGAACTTGCACTTTGGCTTGCTCGTGATGGAAAGAATGTTACTATAGTTGAGGTGCAGGATAAGCTATTAGCTTTAAACGGACCAATATGCCATGCAAATTCAGATATGTTACAACAGTTAATACCTTACAATGGAATTAAAGTCTTAACATCATCTAGAATTATTGAAACAACTGATAAAGGCGCATTGGTGGATGTAAACGGAAATAAGCAAGAAATTATTACGGATAGTGTTCTTTTAGCTGTTGGTTACAGCTCCGTAAACTTGCTATATGATGAACTTAAATACGAAATTGCAGACCTTTATTTAATAGGTGATGCCAGAAAAGTTTCAAACATAATGTATGCCATATGGGACGCTTATGAGGTTGCTGCTAATATATAATGCTATTTAGCTAGTATTCCATATTACAATTTAAATTATAAATACCTTGAAATAGTAAATTTAATAGATTGGATTTACTATTTCAGGGTTATTTTCATTACCGATAAATGGGTCCTGGTGAAAAAACTAGAGCAATGATATACCCTTACCATAAACTTGAATATTGGGGTAATAAGGATGTCATAGAAATTATTTAAATAGTATTGGAGGTAAATGATGGAAGTTGTATATACTGATGGTTGTAATCAAGACTTTATTAAGCTATGTCGGCTGTTGGATGACCACCTTAACAAAATTGCAGGTGGAGAAGAAAATCGAGCACAGTATATTCAATACAACACTCTGGAGGATATACATGATGTAGTTTTAGCTTATGAGGATAATAATCCTATTGGTTGTGCAAGTTTTAAATTCTATGAAAATGGGGTAGCAGAGGTTAAACGTGTCTTTATAAAAAAAGAGTATCGTAGAAAAGGAATTTCAAAACACCTAATGAGTCTATTAGAAAAGCGAGCAATAGAAAAAGACTTTTATAAATTGGTGTTGGAAACGGGTGCGTCTTTGGTTGAAGCTATGGGATTATATCATCAAATAGGTTATACGATAATTGAAAACTATGGACAATACAAAGATATGAAAGAATCAGTTTGTATGCAAAAACTTTTACAGAAAGCATGAGATAATCATGACGATAGTTTGCATCGTCTAAGTAATACAGCATATAAAAATAAGGTTGCTTTAATCGTGGGAGTACGTAGAGAAGATGATGCAAAACTTTACAATTCCGCCTACATCTTTTCTCCAACGGGAGAAGTACTTTTGAAAGATGATGGTTGGAGTCATGGACGTGTTGCAATTATGAAGGGAGTCGAAGGGAATTATGCGGTCGCAAGAGCCGGACAATGGGGGGATTAACCTTAAGCGATAGCAGAGGACGCATTATAGATAAGGTGTCAACTGATGAAATGCAGGATGGATCTTTTATAATTGGAGAATTAAGTTTTGGAGAAGGAAAATCACTGTATAGTAAAATGGGTAACCCTTATGGTATATGGTCTTATCAGAGTCTTCAACAACCATGCGCATACTGTGACTTATTTCTACAAATATCGCAATAGATAAGTGTTATAATTGTAATGAAAAATGAAAGGGACGGTGTTTGATACATGGGATGTGAAATGATCAATAATGTGCAGGTAACTATCGAAGGTAATGAGATTAGTAATGAAGAATTATCAATTTATCTAATGCAGATACAATCAAAACAAAAACGTAAAATTATCAAAGCAAACGTTAATGTTGATGGTGAGCATGTTGACATTAATTATATGCTTGAGCAAGCCCCATTTGAACGAATTCGCAGAATAACAGGATATCTCGTAGGTACTACCGAGCGATGGAATAACGCAAAACAGGCTGAACTAAAGGATAGGGTTAGACATAATTGATAAAAGTCGCTATCAGTTCATTGTGAACTTGGTAGTGGTTTCTGTTGATTTAACTTGGATGAATACAGACTTTAATGAAAGTATGATGGTAGCGATTATAAGACTAACTATTATAATAAGAGTTACAAGCTTGATAGTACGGTGACGGTGGGGTTAGTAAACAAAGGTGCGGTACAGTAAGTATCGAAACTTTGAACCTAAATCTGCTGAGAACAGTCATGACATCAACGAGCTTAAGACAAATGAATTTAATGTACTATACAAGGTGAATAAAAATGTCTCCGTGCTGGCAGGCTTGGTTACTGTTGTAAATAATTATTATGTCACTAATAATTCTAACTCGAATCAAATGAGTCAAACAAAAAACAGGGTAATATAAGTTGCCTTGATCTTGTTGAGTGAGGCAGTTTTTATTTTATAGCATCTACAACATACTTTGTATTCCAATCTCTTAAGGGCGGGACTTAGGAATGGGATACACTTGCAGTATATAATTATAATAAGGAAGTCTATTTATTTGATGATGAGGGTTAATGGGTTGTTGAGGAAAAATAATATTGATGCTTGTTGGCCGTCTACTTCGAAGTAGATGGTATTTTTTTTGAAAATAAAGTTTATTTAGATCGAGAATTCGACATAATTTGCAATTGTTTATAAGCAGTAATGGTCAATGTGTGAAAAAAAGCAGAAAGGAATTTGTCATGGAAACCCTATTGTGTAAGATAGAGTGCTTACGGCAAAGAATACACGTGATGGACATTGAAAAAGGAATCACATCTAGATGTTTTAATGGCTAGTTGTACTTTTACATTAGATACATTAGTCTAGATGATCAATGTAGAACATTAAAGAAAAACCACTCGTACTGGGTGACTTTTTTCTACCCAACATTATCTGCTCGCCAAACTGGTAATAATACATCAAAAGGCGGATTATTAGTGAAGCTCTTTACGATGTAGGAAATTCTAGGAGTAGTATAGAGCTAAGTCAAAAGTGTAGCTGCCGGAGGGTGGCTACTATTATTTTATAAAAAATGGAGAAAATTATTAGCTCGACTATTAGGACTATCGTTTACTATCAAGACTTCTTTTTTCTTTAATATACGCAGTAAACTTAATCATATGGCAGTTTAATGTTTGATTAGACCTGAATCCAATATATATATGAATATATGGAAAAATTTAGGAGGAATATTTTAAATAATAGCGAATAAATTCATATGTTGTGGTGGTGTGATTCCGTGGTTTAGTTTTTGGATATAAATGAAGGAGTGGTGTGGTTATGATGGAAGATAAGAAAACAAACTGGTTGACAATGAGACAAGTTATAACAAAGACAGGAATGAAGGCTACGACGATAAGCAGATATAAAGATGAATTTCCAGAGTATGTAATATCCAGGCTCGATGGTCAATTACTGGAATTTGACGAGGATAGTGTACCGGTATTAAAGTTCATATACGAATTATATAGAAGTAGGTCAGAGGGCAGGCGTACTACTGAACGGGTTCGGGATATCTTGCAAAAAAAATATGGGCTCGGTCAGCCTCCAATTATAGATATTGCAGTTGTCACAACCACGCCACAACAACTACAAGAGCAGCAACTCATGTCTATGATTTCAAACCATCTAATAGAGCAAGATAATCGCATGACGACTATTGAATTTAAAACAAACGAAATACTAGAGAAAAATAATGAAATACTTGCTGGCCAACTAGAAATTAAACATGCGGTTAATGAGAGATTAGCGTTAATGTCAGAGATTGCTGCAACACGTAGAGAGGAAAAACAACAAGGATTTTGGTCTAAATTGTTCGGGTTCTAATAATTTATAATGTATTATTAAGAGATATCCTGATTCGGTGGCCTTGTTGTTGACAGGTTTATCGATTTAGGGATGCAAAAGGAGTCGAAGGAACTGACCTTCTTTTGAGGTCAATCCAATTATGGAGATGCCTAATGGGTGTAGCATTACACTCAGAGCGAAGGGGAGTATAGATCTCTTAGAATTAAGGAGACATGTACCTTTATTAGTTTTATGATGTTCTTAGATCTTCTAACTCTAATTTGTATTACGTATACTCGCTGGTCTCATCCAGACATTAGTATCAATTAAAAACAGGTGCTCTAAACACCCCATATCAAGAAGTAAGATTCACGAAATACACCAACGAGCACGTCTATGAACAAGGACGTGCTCGTTGGCCTTTCATTGTCAAACACCTTCAAGGACGATGGGGACGGAACTTTTTTGACAACTTAGATTTCAATGATGCATCGGCTATTCAACCATGACAGTTCGTTAGGCGAGTTAATAATGCTCAAATTAGCTTAGAAGAGCACGAAGCGAAATAACGCATTATGTTACTTTCTAAATAGTAAATAAAAAATATGTGTAATGGCTGGGAGTTACAGTTTGAAAATATGGATGGAAATGAATAGCTTATTGCTTGTATAGCTTCTTATGCAGGAAATTACAAACTTTTAGAGGTGTTACTTGCTGAAATTATAAAAACTAGAAATATAGGTGGATTTGCAAGGTCGCGGCTCGTCTCCACCAGCCAGGAAGACAGGGGACGGTGGTGCGTCTTGGGATAAAGATGAAATTAAAGACAAGGGACATGGGGACAGGTTGGTCTGTCCCGATAGAATATAATGTTGTTAAGAAGTCGTAAATGGTTATGTATTAAAATGGGACAAAGTAACCTGTCCCTATTGTCCCTAAAAGGCTTGTTTATTCTTTAAAACAGAAAAAATAATACGCAGTAATTTATTCATAACAGCGCCGAGGGCTTGTTTTCTGGTTTTGGACTGTATCTTCTTTTGGTAGTAATCGTAAATTACTGGATTCACTAAAGAACCTTTAACTATAATCATGAGATGATAAAAAAGAATGGCAAGAGTTATCTATTCGATAGATTGAATGATCATCTGAAATATTTTGGGAATGGTGGCGAAATGCTGACAAAAGGGGCCGTCCCTACGAGTCCCACAAAATTTCATATCTTATTCGGACATTTCAAGGAGAGGAATCGATATGGAAGGTTTTGATGAACATTAATTAACTTTCCATCATATTATGTTATATAGAACTTAAAAAAGGGGGGCTATTATTTATGAGACAATACGGACCTCCGACCTCTCCACCGCCAACAGTTATTCCCCCAAAACCATCTTATTCTTATATTATTGATTGCTTGTACTACTACACGTATGTATGGTTGAAGAATGGAAGACAGTTTTGGTTTTATCCAACAAGCGTAGAGTATGGTGCAGTTGCGGGTTATAGATGGACTGGAAGGCATTGGACTTTCTATGGTTTCGACTCAAGATTGATTGATGAGGTCGCATGTTTGGTTCCTACACCATATCGCAATTTGTAATCTAGACACTGCTACTTTGTTGGCAGTGTCTAGATATTTATATGCCCCGAAAGAATTCTCTCTGGCGCAGTGCATTTGCCGTTAATTTTTTTTCAATTTGCCTCAGGACGCAGAAAGGCAGGGACGGTCCTTTTTGTCACACTAGTTATTTTCCCCCGAAATTGCCAAAAAGGACCGTCCCTAGCGCCCCAAAAAGTAGTAGATATGGCTCGATGGAATCGTCCCTATAAGTACCTATAGATGTTTGTTCAGCTATTTCTTATAGTATATAATTATTATTGATGGTAGAAAAAGGAAATGGGGGTTGGATGAATGGGCAAAACATTAGTTATAGCGATGTGTATTCTTTTGCTGATTAGTATGAGTTGCTTAGCGGAAGAAAGAAAAGAAGAATGGCAGGAAAAAGCATTTGATTTAAAAACAATAAAGACGGTAGCCGTTCAGCTTTCGATTAATAGCGATGTTGTTGTTACAGAAATTGATCAAAAAAAACTGGATGAATTAATTGAAAAGCGAATACTTAAATCCAGCGACCAGAGGGTTAGATTTATCCCATATAGCCAACTTGAAGACGGTGTCGGCAAAATCGCTAACATAGATATAGGGAAACTACGTATTGAAGACAACATCAAATATAATGATTTAATGTTAGAGCATACATCAATATTGGCAGATGGTATCCTTAAGGTAAACATTAAGGCACTGTCAACGACACAAGAGTTTGTCCCGGTCAGCGTTTATACTTATACGACATATCAGATAAATTATATTAGTGTACCGGTATATCTACCAAGAGGCGGGATAACTTACACAACTCAGGCGGTTCAAGTCCCAGTTCAGAACACTAGTGTGATACCTGCTCACAACGATAATATAGGTCATGCTGGAGTGGAGTTCACACTTACCGCAAGTAAAAATCAGCAAAAGATATGGCTTTTGTTAGATATGCGAGATGGCAAGGAGAAAAAACCGATTGAAATGACGGAACGCATCTTTCAGCGAGCGTTGGATCGCTTTCAGGAGTTAACTAATTACAGCACAAGGTGATACATAGTGTCTCTTTGGATGAGCGCTTATTAATTATGTTATGAAGATGGCAATCCATTACATTCGATCTGTTGTACTGGAGGTGTAAATGGGATTGTTGAAGAATATGTAGAAAACTTTGCAAGAGAAAAATAAGATGTCACCAGAGACAGTTGCGGATTGAAAAAAGCTACTGAGGTAGCATGAATATGACGGGTTAGGAATAACAAATTCCTAACCAATTTTTTTGTGCTTATGCTGAGGTAATAAAATTTACAAGAGACACGGGGGACAGTTTATTCTGCCCGCATGGAACATAATGCTGCTCTATCAAGAAGACAACTGTTAGCGAGTCAAGACAATATACAATGGTATTACTATGCGTAAATATGTTTTTTTTAAACAATAATTAGAATGAACGTTCATTTTATAACTGATTTTTATAATATAATCTTAATTTTTTGAGGGCAATGAGGGCAGACTTAGCTGCCCTTTTCTGCACCGTTATAGATGATACGCAGAACCGTATCACCTTTATTGTGTGGCGCAGTTTTGTCAAGTGGAAATTCAACGCTGTTCATGATATGCCACAGGTTCCCACTGAGCATGGCAGATATTTATACATGATATTTTTTTGTCAGCAGTCAATGGAAAAGATATTTAAGGGCTTATATTTTAAGATGAGATACCAAACACCGCCACGCAAGCATGACCTTTTAGCACTTGCTGCAAGCTGTAATTTGCTTGACGAACTCTCCATAGAACAAAAAACATTTCTTGTAACTGTATCTTCGGCTTTTCTTTCGCGAATGCACGTGTCAGCATAGTTAAGATAAAAATATCGGTTGACAAAAAATCATAAAGTATTTATCATTAACTATATAGAAAATTTATATAATTAAGAGATTTTTTATATGTTCGTGATCTTGTTTAGAAGATTGTAAATATATTTAAAAAATGAGGAGAGAAAATTATGAAAAAAATTGTTTTAGCATTATTATCCATTTGTATCATGTTAGGAACGGCTGCCTGCGGCAATACGGAAAAGCCTGCAGCGACACAGGAAAAAGCAAAAGTACCAACTGAAATTATTGTAGCATCTGGTTCGTCGTCGATTCCGAATAGCTATATCGACAATGGAGTACATAAGGGACACGAGGTCGATATTTGGAATGCTATTGCGGCGAAAACCGGATTAAAAGTTACATTTGTAACAGGGGAATTTAATACTCTGTTTGGCTACCTGGATTCAGGTAAAGCCGATACCGTGGGCAATACCATCACGCTTAATGCGAAGAGAAAAGAAAAGTATGATTTTTCGGAGCCATACGCGTACATTCCCGAGAAGCTGGTGGTTCATTCTGATAGAACAGACATTAAAAACTTAAAAGATATTACCGGGATGAATTGTGGGTTTTCGTCAGGGTCCAATGGCGGCAATTTGTTTCAACAAATTGCTAAGGAGCAGAATATACAAATTAACCTAGTCGCCTTTGACAGCTCTGAATTGCTGGATCAAGCTTTTCGCCAAGGCAAAGTGGATGTCATGATCTTTGCGGGCGCTGAGGCAGCTTATAAAATTAACAATAAAGTTCTTGATGCCAGAATGGTAGAAGAAAATATTGCTGTTGGTGCTAAAGCTTATCCGTTTGTAAAAGGCAATGCCAAGTCCGAAGAACTGAATAAAATTATTACAAAAGCTATTAAGGAAATGCAACAAGATGGAACGCTAGAAAAAATATATATTAAGTGGTATGGA
>Ga0316600_10000250_pt1 | contig 29202 bp, 27 predicted proteins | sample OWC_soil_day5_CT_FD_207652 | JGI IMG/M metagenome (GOLD analysis project Ga0316600, IMG submission 207652) | Wetland soil microbial communities from Old Woman Creek delta, Ohio, United States - OWC_soil_day5_CT | ecosystem: Environmental > Terrestrial > Soil > Wetlands | place: USA: Ohio... | reverse complement strand
GGGCGTACTTCCCCTCGGAGTGGAGGTGGGAGGAGAGGATCCCCCGCCCGGGCTCCGCCGGGCCCACCACCGCCGCCCCGGCGCCATCCCCGAAGATCACCGCCACGTCCCGCCCCGCGGAGCTGAAGTTCAGCCCCCTGCTGTGGACCTCCGACCCGATGACCAGCACGTGGTCGTGGAAACCGCCCTTGACGTACGCTTCCGCCACGGAGAGCCCGTAGACGAAACCGGTGCACTGGTCGCGGACGTCGAGCGCCCCCACCGTGGGCATTCCGAGCTGCTGCTGGACGAGGACGCCGCACCCCGGGAAATAGTAGTCGGGAGAGAGGGTGGCGAAGACGATCAGGCTGACGTCATCCGCCGTGATCCCCGCCCGCCCGAGCGCGGCCCGCGCCGCCGCGACGCCCAAGGCGGAGGTCCCCGTCCCCGGATCCGCGTACCGCCGCTCGCGGATGCCCGTGCGCTGGACGATCCACTCGTCCGACGTGTCCATGAGCCTCGTCAGATCCTCGTTCCGCACCACCCGGGAAGGCAGGGCCCGCCCGGTCCCGAGGATCCTCGCCCCCCGCATGTTCCTTCCTCTCCTAGAGGACCAGGACGGCCGCGGCGATGACCGTCGTGTATTCGTCCCGTACGATCGCCGACTGGGTGATGTTGAAGGACTTGTAGATCTTCCCCGAGATCTTCCACACCTCGCGTTTCTCGTCCCAGCTCTTGTCCTCGTCGAACTCGACGCCCAGCGTGGAGGCGAGCATCGCCGCCGCCAGGTCTTCGGCGTAATCCCCCGCGACTTTCTCCGTCTGCCCGAAGGCGTGATGCTCGCTCAGGTACCCGTACACGGAGCGGTCGGACGGAAGGGCGCACCCCACGGACGCGGCTACCAGGCGCCGCGGCTCGTCGGAGTTGCACCGGCTCATGACCACGTAGACGATCTCCCCGGGGGCGAGGAGCGAAAGACCCTCCTCCTTCTTCACGATCCTGCACTTGGGGGGGAATATGCTCGAAACCTGCACGAGGTTGTACTTCTCGATCCCGGCGTCCCGCAGGGCAAGCTCGAAGGAGGTCAGCTGCTCGCGGTGGCGGCCGACACCCTTGGTAAAGAAGATTTTCGTCGGAACGGTCATGGGCGGCTTCTCCTTGTTCTCACTTCTCCGCCTGGCGGGCGACGAGCCAGCCCATCAGCCGGTAGCACAGCCGCGCGGCCAGGTAGTCCGGCGCTCCCATCCCGGCAATCGGGGCAAGCTCCATGACGTCGAAACCGACCACGTTGCAGTGCGCCCGCATCACGTCCCGCAGGATGTCGATCACCTCGAACCACGTCAGTCCTCCCGGCTCGGGCGTCACGACGGCGGGCATGATCCCCGGGTCGAACACGTCGAGGTCGATGGTGATGTAGACGTTCCCCTCCAGGGAGCTGACGATCCCCTTCGTGACGTCGGCCACGTTGTCGCGTACCTCGGAGGCGTAGAACGTCTTCACGTCCTCCGCCTTCTTGAGGTACCGGTCTTCCTCCTCGGACATGCTCCGGATGCCGACCTGCACCAGCTTCGCGCCGGTGTCGACGATCCGCCGCCCCACGCAGGCGTGGTTGTGCGGCGTGCCGAGGTACTCGTCCCGCATGTCCGCGTGGGCGTCGAACTGGAGGACCGTGAGCTCCCCGTGCTTCTTCCGGAGCGCCGCGACGGCCGCGGCCGTTCCGGAGTGCTCCCCGCCGAGCAGGACGGGAACCTTCCCCGCCTTGGAGATCGCCCTCACCCGGCGCTCCACCTCCTTCAGCGCGGTGACGGGTCCCGCCGTCGTGGCCGGAATTTCCGCGGAGACGAAGATCCCCGAGCGGTACGGCTCGATCTTGTTCTCCTCGTCGAAGAGCTCCATGTGGGAGGAGGCGTCGAGGATGGCGCGCGGGCCGTTCCGCGTTCCGGCCATGTACGTCGTGGTCATGTCGACCGGGAAGGGGACGACGGCGAAGGTCGCCTCCTTCCAGGACGCGTATTTTCCGGATATCCCGCCGAACGTCACGGAGTATGGGATCACGGGGGAACCTCCTGTGGGAATGGCCGGGCCATCCGGAGGATTCTAACGCGCGCCGGTCCCGGCGCACAATAGCGGCCCCCCCGCAGGCCTCGCGTCCCGCAGGAGGAGGCGGATGGACCGGGTCCCTCCGTAGACGTTCTCCTGGACCGCGAACAGCAGGTCCGAGCGGCCGGACGGGTCGGACGGGATCTCCCGCCGGTGGAACGCCACCCCCCCCAGGCGGCGGCCGTCCCCGGCCACCTCGAACCGCACGTGCTGCGCGTCCCCGCCGAACCGGCCGTGCGGGTGCGCGCGGGCGCCCCGGAGGAGGAACAGCGGCTCCTCGTTCCCCGCACCGAAGGGGCGCAGGAGACCCAGGTCCGCCAGCAGCGCAGGGGTGATGTCGTCGACCCGGATCTCCGCGTCGATGATCCTCCGGGGGACGAAGGGGGCGCTTTCCGCGTGCCGCGCGGCGATTTGGGACAGCTCCCGACGGAACTCCCCGAGGCGCGAGACGGGCAGCGCGACGCCGGCGGCCTGTGCGTGGCCGCCGAAGCGCGACAACAGGTGGGACAGGCGGGACAGGGCCGTGACGATCGGGAACCCCTCGACGCTGCGGCACGACCCTTTCGCCACCCCGTCCTCCTCCTGCAGCAGTACCACGGGACGCGCGTACCGCTCGAGGATCCTCGATGCCACGATCCCGAGGACCCCGGCGTTCCATGCCGGGTCGGACAGGACGATCGCGGGGGGGATCTCACCACCCGCGGAGAGGGACTGCTCCACCCGGGCGAGGATGCGCGCCTCCTCCCGCTGCCGCCGGGCGTTGTCCTCGTTGAGTTCCCTGGCGAGGCGAACGGCCTCCTCGCGGCTGTCCGAAACGAGGACCTTCGCGCTGCGGGAGGCGTCCCCGACCCGTCCGGCGGCGTTCAGCCGCGGGCCGACGCGGAAAGCCAGATCCTCCTCCGTGGCCGTCCCGTGGGGGATGCCGGCGGCGGCGAAGAGCGCCTCGACCCCGGGCCGCGGCCCCTTCCGGATCTCCCGGAGCCCTTCCCGGACCAGCAGGCGGTTGCCGTCCCGGAGGGGGGCCATGTCCGCCACCGTGCCCAGCGCCACGAGGTCGAGATACCGGCGGAGCGATGGCTCCGGGCGGCCGTCGAAGAATCCGCTCCCGCGAAGCCGTTTCCGCACGGCGCACGCAAGGAGGAAGGCGACCCCCACCCCGGCCACCTCCTTGCCGGGGAACGGGCAGTCGGCCTGCTGCGGGTTCACCACGGCGTAGGCGGGCGGCACGGTATCCCCCGGAAGGTGGTGGTCGGTGACGATCACCTCGACACCCTCCCGGGCCGCCTCCGCCACCGCGGCCGCGTCGGAGATGCCGCAGTCCACCGACACGGCGAGCCGGTACCCCTCCCGCGCGAACCGCGCGAGGATCTTGGCCTGGAGACCGTACCCGTCCCGGCGCCGGTCGTTCTGGTGGATCCGCACGGGGAGGCCGGGAAACAGTTCCCCCAGGACGAGGTAGAGGCAAGCGGCGCCGGTCGCCCCGTCCGCGTCGTAGTCGGCGTAGATGAGGACGGGCTCCCCGCGGATGCCGGCCGTCGCGAGCCGGTCTGCGGCTTTGTCCGCGTCTTTCAGCAGGGAGGGGTCGGAGAGGTCCGACAGGGTGCCGCGGAGGAACCGCTCGACGTCCGGGGACGCGGAGATCCCGCGGTTCGCCAGTACGGCCGCTGCCGCGGGGGTCAGGCCGTGGCGGGCGGAGAGTTCGCGGACGAGGGAGGAGTCGGGCGAGCGGAGGGCCCACTCGCGGGCGAGGTCCCCCCTCACCCGGCGTCCTCCATCACCGTTTCACTTCGGTCATCTTCTCCCCGCGCCAAAGGACGAGCATCGGGCCGGCCACGAAGACGGACGAGTAGCTGCCGACCAGGATCCCTATCGTCAGCGCGAGAGCGAAGTTGCGCAGCACGGCTCCGCCGAAGAACAGCAGGGCCATTACCGCCATGAACACCGTGATCGAGGTCACGATGGACCGGCTCAGGACGTCGTTGACGCTCAGGTTGATCGTCTCGGAGAACGTGTTTCTCTTTCGGAGCCGGATATTTTCCCGGATCCGGTCGAAGATGACCACCGTGTCCGTCAGCGAGTACCCTCCGATGGTGAGCAGCGCCGTGATGAAGAGGAGGTCCTGTTCGATGCCGAGGGCCCAGAAGATCCCGACCATGGCAAAGATGTCGTGAAACGTGGCGATCGCCGCGGTGACCCCGAACTTGAATTCGAACCGCCAGGCGAGGTAGAGGATGATCGCCAGCGCGGAGATCGCCAACGCCAACATGGCGTCCTGCCGCAGCTTGTGCCCGATGGCTGGCCCGATCTCCGAGATGCTCTCCACCACAAAGGGGTTTCCCGGCAGTTTGTCGCGGAGGAGTTTCAGCACGGGATCGGCCACCATCCGTTCCTGCTGGCCGGCATCCGCCCGCAGTTTGATGAGGAGGATGTTTTCCCCCTCGACTCCCTGCAGCGTCGCCTCGCCTTGGCCCGCTTGGACCAGCAAGGAACGGATCTCGTCCATGGAGAACGGTTTTTGAAACTTGACCTGGATCGAGGTCCCGCCCGCCAGGTCGACCCCGAGGTTGGCCTTCCCCCGGAATATCTGGATGGTCCCGACGAGGCCGAGCACCAACAGTACCGCGGAAAGAGCGAAGGCGTAATTCCTCAGGGACATGAAGTCGTACTTCGGATTCTTTATCAGCTCGATCATCGCGTCGCCGTCCCCGCTTCCCTTAAATGCTCAGCGCCTGCATCGGCTTCCTGGCGTTGAGGTAGTCGAACACCACCTTGGTGCACACCAGCGCGGTGAAGAGGTTGATCGCGACGCCCATGGAGAGCGACACGGCGAACCCCTTGATCGGCCCGGTGCCGAACTGGAAGAGGATGATCGCGGTGATCAGGGTGGTCACGTGGGAGTCGACCACCGTCATGAACGCCTTGTCGTACCCCGCGTCGATGGAAACCCGCACCGATTTCTTCGCCCGGATCTCCTCCCGGATGCGCTCGAAGATGAGCACGTTGGAGTCGACCGCCATCCCGATCGCCAGGATGATCCCCGCGATGCCGGGTAGGGTCAGGGTCGCCGAGAGGGCGGCCATGCTCGCCAGCAGGAAGAGGATGTTGAAGACCAGCGCGAAATCCGCCACCAACCCCGCGAACCGGTAATAGAATCCCATGAACGCCACCACCACCAACGCACCGATGATGGCCGCCTGGATCCCCTTCCGGATCGAGTCCTGCCCCAGGGACGGCCCGATGGATACGTTCTGGATCACCTTGACCGGCGCGGGAAGCGAACCGGCGCGCAGGACGATGGCGAGGTCAGACGCCTCTTCCGCGGTGAAGCTGCCTGTGATCTGCGCCTCCCCGCCCGAGATCCGCTCCTGGATCACCGGCGCGGAGTAGATCGTGTCGTCGAGGACGATCGCCAGGCGGCGCTTCACGTTCTCCGCCGTGACCCGGTCGAAGACCTTGGCCCCCCGGGAGTCGAAGGAAAGGGACACGTGGGCGCCCCCCCGCTGGCTGTCGAAGTTCACCTTCGCCGTCTTGATCGTGTCGCCCGTCAGCAGGGCCCGCTTCTTCACGAGCATGGGGGTCTTCGTTGCGCGGCCGGTCTGGGGATCCACCGACTTCTGGTAGAGGAGCTGGGCGTCCTCGGGGACGTTCCCCTTGAGGGCATCCTCCACGCTCGCTCCCTCGTCCACCAGCTTGAACTCGAGCAGCGCCGTCTTCCCGACGAGTTCGATGGCGCGCTGCTGGTCCTTCACGCCGGGCAGCTGCACGACGATCCGGTCCTCCCCCTCCGCGATGATCTGCGGCTCCCGCACGCCGAACTGGTCGATCCGGTTTCGGATGGTCTCCACCCCCTGCACCACGGCGTTCGTGCGGATCGCCTGGACCTCCTGCGGCTTCATCCGCAGCGTCACCGTCGCCCCGTCCGACTTCACCTCGCCCAGGGCCGCGTCGAGGGAGGGAAACTCGTCCTTGAGCAGCGCGACGGCCCGGCCGGCGAAGTCGCCCGGGGGGAACCTGAGGGAGAATCCGTCGGTCCCCGCCTTCTGGAAGGCCAGGACCGGCAGTCCCTTTTCGCGGCACACGCCGCGGGCGTCGTCGGCGTACCGCAGGATCGTGTTTTCGATGGCTTTGTCGATCTCGACCGCCAGGCGCAGGAACACACCTCCCTGCAGGTCGAGGCCGAGGTTGATCCGGGGCATTTTGTCCTTCCATCCCGCCGGCACCTTATCGGTGAGCGACGGGGCCAGGACGATGACGGAGACCACCGTGAGAATTACGATCAGGGTGATTCTCCCGGAGATGCTCTTCCACATTGTGCGGGGTCGCTCCTTTCGGTTCCTTGCTGCAGCGCGATCAGGCGGGCTTCTGCGCTTCCGGGGTCGCCGCCTCCTGGCTCGACCCGGAGATCGCGCTCCGCGTCACCTTCACGCGCACCTTCTCGGCGACCTCGAGGGTGACGGTGGTCTCCGTGAGTCCCTTGACCTCGCCGTGGAGCCCCCCGGTGGTCACCACGCGGTCCCCCACCTTGAGGTTCTTGATGAAGTCCTGGTGCTTCCGGGCCGTCTTCTGCTGCGGCCGGATGAGGAGGAAGTAGAAGATCACGAACATGAGCAGGATCGGGAGAAGCCCCATGAGCCCCCCGGCCCCGCCGCCCGGGGATCCGCCCATCGCGTACGCCACGCCGGTCAACAGCATCCGAATCTCCTCCCTTGCGTCTAGTCGTTTCCCGAAACGGCTGATTCTTTCACAAGTTCCACGAAATATCCATGGGAAATTGCCTCCCGTGCACGCCGCATCAGGTCCGCGTAGAAATGGAGGTTGTGGACCGTCATCGCCATGGAGCCCAGCATCTCCCGCTGGAGATAGAGGTGGCGCAGATATCCCCGCGAAAAGGATCGGCACGTGGTGCATGGGCACCGTCCGTCCGGGGGAAGGGGATCGTCCGCATACCGGGCCTGCTTGATGGCCAACGGGCCGGAGGAAGTGAACATCATGCCGTTGCGGGCGTTGCGCGTCGGGAGGACGCAGTCGAACAGGTCCACCCCCATCGACACCGCGAAGAGAAGGTCTCCCGGCGTTCCCACCCCCATGAGATACCGTGGCCTGTCCCCGGGGAGCATCGGCGCGGCGAGGGACACCGTCTCCCGCAGGAGATCCTTCCCCTCGCCGACGCTCACCCCGCCGATGGCGAAACCCGGGAACGGGAGGGAGCAGATCTCCTCGGCGCTGCGCCTCCGGAGATCGGGGTGCATCCCGCCCTGAACGATCCCGAACATCCCCCCGGCGGACAGGGTCGCCGCGGCGAGGGACCGCCGGGCCCACAGCGTGGTCCGGCGCACCGCGTCCTCCACGTCCTTCCGGTCCGCAGGGTATCCCACGCACTCGTCCAGAACCATCCGGATGTCGGATCCGAGGGCCTCCTGGATTTCCACCGCCCGTTCCGGGGAGAGGGTATGCAGGGAACCGTCGATGTGTGACCGGAAGGTCACCGCCTCGTCGGAAACCTTCCGCAGGGCGCTCATGGAGAAGACCTGGAACCCGCCGCTGTCCGTCAGGATCAGCCCATCCCATCCCATGAACCGGTGGAGCCCGCCCAGCCCCCGGACGCGCGCGGGGCCGGGCCGAAGGTACAGGTGATACGTGTTCCCGAGGATGCAGTCGTACCCCATGTCGCGCAGTTGGCCGGGCCACACGCCCTTCACCGTCGCCGCCGTCCCCACGGGCAGGAACGCGGGGGTGCGGAAGGAACCGCGTTCCGTGGCGATCTCCCCGACCCGCGCCTGGGACCCTCCGTCCTGCGCCCCGACGGTGAACCGGACCGTCATGTCATCCGGACGGGCGACACTCTAACCCTTCCTCCCGTGTTTGAAGCGAAGTGCTTCAGTTCATAATTGCGGTAACGCATCGAGAGAGTCGATGCGCCGCATCCGGCAAGGCGCGCGACCGAGGCGTACTGGGCAAGTACGATGAGGGAGCGTAACGAAGCCGGGGCGGATGCAGCGGCACTCGAATGCTACCGTAATTATGAATTGAAGCACTAAGAGTGTCCCCCGAAGGCGGCTGCACCTTACAGAAGATCCCTTCGCGCAGGAGAAAAACCCGAGACACTTCTCGCTCTCCTTCATCTGATGAGCATGGCGTCGCCGTAGCTGTAGAACCGGTACCCTTCCTCCACTGCCGCGCGGTACGCCGCGCGCACCGCATCGACACCGGCGAAGGCCATCACGAGGGCAAGGAGGCTCGAACGGGGGAGGTGGAAATTCGTGAGAAGGGCGTCCACCGCGCGGAACCGGTACCCCGGGAAAATGAACTTCCGGGTGACCCCCTCCGAAGGGGCCACGGTGCCGTCCTCCCCCGCGCACGTCTCCAGCGTCCGCACGCTGGTGGTCCCTACCGCAACGACGCGGCCTCCCCGGGCCCGGGCGGCGTTCACGGCCTCCGCCGCTTCCGGGGTCACCCGGTATCGCTCCGGGTGGATCGCGAACTCCTCCACCTCTTCCGTACGGATCGGGGAGAATGTGCCGTACCCGATCGACAGGGTCACCCGGGCGACGCCGATCCCCACCGCGCCGAGTTCGCGGAGCAGGTCCTCGTCGAAGTGGAGCCCCGCCGTCGGCGCCGCCACCGATCCCGGAAGGGCGGCATACACCGTCTGGTAGCGCCGGGCGTCCTCTTCGCCTGCCGGCTCCCCCGGCACCCGCCGGATGTACGGGGGGAGCGGGACCTCCCCCACCCGCTCGATGGCGTCGGCCACCGTCCCCTCCGGGGTGAAGAGGGTAACCTCCCACCGCCCGTCCCCGTGCCGGCGGTCGAGCCGGGCTGCGAGCGCCCCGCCGATCCCGAACGTGTCTCCCGCGGACAGCCGCTTCGAGGGACGCGCCAGCGCCTCCCAACGCTCTCCGGCAGCTCCTTCCCCGTCCAGGCGGGAAAGCAGGAAGATCTCGACGGCTCCGCCGCCCGTTCGCCTTGCCCGCAGGCGGCCCCGGAGAACCTTCGTGTCGTTGACCACGAGGAGGTCGCCGGGGCGGAGGAGGGAGGGCAGCGCGGAGAACGCCCGATGGCCGATACACCCCGTTTCCCGCGACAGGGTCATCAACCGGGCGTCTCGTCGCCGGGGCGCCGGGCGCTGGGCGACGAGGTGCTCCGGGAGGGCATAGTCGAGCAGGGCCGTCCTCAGGGGGACTCCATCGCGATCCGGAGGCCGGGGTAGTACCGGGCGAGGATCTCCCGATACCCCATGCCCGCCCTAGCCATCCCGTCCGCGCCGTACTGGCACATCCCGACGCCGTGCCCGTACCCCTGTCCCCGGAAGATCCAGCCGTCCGCGGCGGCGGAGATCTCCATCTTCAGGCTCCGGAGCCGGGCGTAGCCGACCGCCTTGCGGAATTCCGCCGCGGAGACCTCCCGCGATACCCCCGACGAGGCGATGCGCACCCGGCTAGCCCGCCCGGTCGACGACCATGCCACGACGGAGAACCACAGATCCTTTCCGGGGCGGATCCCCAGGACCTGGGCGACGCGGTGTCCTTCCTTGGCGCTCATCCTGTACTCCCACCGGTACGCGGGACTCCCGGAGCAGTCCTCGCATGGCTGGTCGTGCAGGTACGGCACATCCTTCCCCCCCCACGCGTTCGCCGCGGACTCCGTCCGCCCTCCGCACGTAGAGTGGTACACCGTCCGGGCGGGCACACCGCGGTACAGCGCCACCTCCCCCCGCGTCGCCTCGACCGCTTCACGGAACGGGGGCGCCACGTCGTCCACCCCCTCGAACACCTGGTCCTCCACGCTCGCCACCATGTCGTAGTCCGGGTTACGGGGTGTCCGTGACATCCCTACCGCGTAGGTGCGGACGGCGACGGCCATGGCCTTCAGCGCCTCCGGGAAGAATTTCGGCGGCGCCTCCCGGCTGACCACGGCGGCGACGTACGTCTCTATCGGAACCACCGCGACGGCCAGAAGCGTCCCTCTCCGGGCGATCACACGGACCCTTCCGCCGACCCGCCGGCCGGCCACCTTCAGTTCGGGGACCCCCGCCGCGTCGAGGGAACCGCCCATCAGACGGGTCTCGTTCCAACGGATCCGTTCCCCGACGGCGGACAGGGTGACCCGGCCGGACGATTCCGCCTCGAGCCGGCCGTCCGACCCCCAGAGGCGCACGGTGTCCCCTTCGAGCACGACTTTCGCCAATCCGCCCGTCAACAGCACCCGCACGAACCGCGTCCCGGCGATCTCGGAAGGAGTCGGGACGACAACGGCCGGCGGAGGCGCCGGCAAGCCGGCTCCCGGGGCGGGCGTCGTCCCGGTGTCGGCGGGAACGCGGCGCTCCGCGTCCGGCGGCCGGGGCGGCGCCCCGGAACAGCCAATGAGCATCGCCACGCCGACCGAAAAAGAAAGGAGGAGCGCGGCGATGGACAGCTGGCTTGCGGCGGAGGACACCCTATCCCTTCCTATCGGGGGTGAACCAGGAATGTCCCCCTCTACCGCGGGGGATGGATGGGTGGGGGGAGTACACCTCCCCATCACCCTGCGTTTGAACCCGGTGTGTCCCCCCCGCCGGTCTTTGCGGGGGACGCGGCCGATACGCTCCTGGCCACCTGCATGAACGGAGTAAGCAGGTCGATCGGCACGGGAAAGATGGTGGTGGAGTTGTTCTCGGACGCCACCTCCCGCAGCGTCTGCAGATACCGCAACTGGAGTGCGATCGGATTCTCCGCGATGATCTTCGCCGCGTCGGAGAGCTTCTGCGCCGCCTGGAACTCCCCTTCCGCCCCGATGACCTTCGCGCGCCGCTCCCGTTCCGCCTCCGCCTGCTTCGCCATCGCCCGCTGCATCTCCTGGGGCAGGTCGATATGCTTGATCTCGACCTTGGCGACCTTGATTCCCCACGGCTCCGTGTCCTTGTCGAGGATCTCCTGGATGTGCGCGTTGATCTTCTCCCGCTCCGAGAGGAGGTCGTCGAGCTCGGCCTGCCCGCACACGGACCGCAGCGTCGTCTGGGAGAGCTGCGACGTCGCGTACAGGTAGTTCTCCACGCTGACGATCGCACGGTTCGGGTCGATGACGCGGAAGTAGAGGACGGCGCTGACCTTCACGGAGACGTTGTCCCGCGTGATCACGTCCTGGGGCGGCACGTCCATCGCCACCACGCGCAGATCCACCTTCACGATCTTGTCGATCACGGGGATGAGGAGGATGAGCCCGGGACCCTTCGCCCCGATGATCCGCCCGAGACGGAAGATCACGCCCCGCTCGTACTCGTTCATGATCCGGATGGCGCTGGACAGGAACAGGACGAGGATGACCACCAACGCTACGTATAGATACATCGATACCCCTCCATGGCCCCCCGGTTTCTCCGGGGTCAGCCGCTAAACGTGTTGACGGAATTCCCTGTTATTTCCCCGGCGGGATCACTGCCCCTTCCCCGGCGCCACGATCAGCGTCATGCCCTCGCGGGCCGTCACGACCACCTTGTCCCCCTTGCGAACCGGGAGGTCGGACCGGGCGTCCCACAGCTCCCCGAGGACGCGGACCTTCCCCTTCCCGTCGAAGTCCAGGAGCGCTTCCCCTTCCGCACCGATCATCCCTTCCGACCCGGACACCGGTTTCCGGAGCTGGCTGCGGACGGCGAGCGAGACGACGCCGCCGAAGAAGGCGGCCGACACGACCGCCATGGTGATCAGCACGGTCCACGAGACGCGGAGGAAGGGGTCACCGCTCGCCCGGAACAGCATGACGCTCCCCAGCACCAGGGCGACGATCCCCCCGATGGTCAGGGCGCCGTACGAGGTGATCTTGATCTCGAGAATGAAGAGAATGATCGCCAGGAGGATGAGGAGGAACCCCGCGTAATTCGCCGACAGGGTCTGGAGGGCGTAGAACCCGAGGATCAGCGAGATGCCGCCCACCACACCGGGGAACACGGCCCCCGGGTTGGACAGCTCGAAGAAGATCCCGTAGACGCCGATCATCATCAGGATGTAGGCGATGTTGGGATCCGCCAGGGCGGACAGCACGCGGTGGCGCAGCCCCATGGGGACGCGGGTCACCTGCGCCCCCTTCGTGCGGAGCGTCACCCGGGCGTCCCCCTTCCTCACCTCGCGGCCGTCCGCCTGTGCCAGCAGCTCGTCGAGGTCGGGAGCCACGAGATCGACCACGTTCCTCTCCAGCGCCTGCTTCTCGGTGAGGGAGGCGCTCTCCCGCACGGCGCTCTCCGCCCACCCGGCGTTGCGTCCCTTGCTCTCCGCGAGGGACCTCGCGTACGCGGCCGCGTCGTTCTCGACCTTCCGGGACATCGTATTGTCCATGGGGCCGCCGCCGATGCTCACGGGGTGGGCAGCGCCGATGTTGGTCCCGGGGGCCATGGCGGCCACGTCGGCGGCGAGCGTGATCAGCACCCCGGCGGAGGCGGCGCGGGCGCCCGAAGGAGAGACATAGACGCCGACCGGTACGCGGGCCTTGATGATCGCCTGGACCATCTGGCGCATCGCGGTGTCCAGCCCTCCCGGCGTGTCCAGCTCCACCACCAGGAGCGCCGCGTTGTCCCCCTCGGCGCGCTCGATGACCGAGGAGAGGTAGTCCGCCGTCACCGGGCTGATCGGAGAGGCGATGGTGGCGACCACCACCACGGAGCGCGGCGGCGATGCAGCCGGTACTGCCGCCGGGGCGAGGAACGGCAGGAGCGTCACGAGCGCCAGCAGCGGGCGGAGAATGCGAAGGAGGGGCGTCACGGCTCCCGTTTCCTGTAGACGGCGAACTTCAGGTACTCCGTTTCGGGGACGGACAGCAGCACCGGGTGGTCCGGCGGCTGTCCACCCCAGGCGACGAGTTCCAGGTCCGCTCCCGCGTCGGCGGCCGCGTCCCGGAGGGCTTCCTTCCATTTGGCCACATCGACGAGTTGCGTGCAAGAAGAGGTGGCGAGCATCCCGCCGGGGGAAAGAACGGCCAGGCCCATCCGGTTGATGTCGCGGTACCCGCGCAGCGCCCCCTCCCGACCCTCGCGGGACTTCGTGAAGGAGGGCGGGTCCAGCACGACGAGGTCGAAGCGCCTGCCCGCGGCCTCGAGGTCCCGAAGCGCCTGGAACACGTCGGCCGCCTCCCCTTCCCAGCGGTCCGCGACGCCGTTCCGGCACGCGTTCTCCCGCGCGGCAGCGACCGCAGGCCGCGACGAGTCGAGGGCAAGGACGCTTCTCGCCCCTCCGGCGAGGGCGTACAGCCCGAAGCCCCCGGAAGCGCAGAAGCCGTCGAGCACGTTCCTTCCCGGGGCCAGCGTGCGGACGATGTTCCGGTTCCGCCGCTGGTCGAGGAAGAAACCCGTCTTGGGGCCCGCCTCCACGTCCACGAGGTACCGGACACCGTCGGTCTCGATCTCCTCGACCGCGGGGCCCGCCCCCCGGACCGGTCCCTTCCGCTCCGCAAGCCCCTCCAATCGCCGCCCTCCCCCCTCGGACCGCTCGTAGATCAGGCGAGGGGCCACCAGCCGCTCGAGGGCGGAAAAGAACGGCTCCCGTACGGCCTCCATCCCCGCCGTGAGGATCTGGACGGAGACGATCCCGCCGTACCGGTCCGCGACCAGGCCCGGGAGGAAATCCCCCTCGGAGTACACCAGGCGCAGCGCCCGCTCCTCCCCCATTCCCGCCCGGGCGCGACGCTCCAGCGCCTCCCGCAGCCGGCGCTCGAGAAAGGCCGGCGACGGCTCCGCCTCCCCACGCGACACCCGGCGGAGGGCGAGACGGCAGGCCAGGTTCGCGGTCGCCGTGCCGAGGAAATCCCCCGAGCGGGAGAGGATGCGAACCCACTGGCCGGGGGGCATCCCCTCCGGGACATCCCGGAGGTCGTCGCCGAACACCCAGGGATGGCCGGAGCGCAGGCGTTCCTCGCCCTTCCGGCTCACGCGGACCTCGGGTAGCGGGGTCGTCATGCTACCGGGGGGAGAGCCGACGGGCGAGCGTCTCGAAATCATCGAACACCTCCGGCTCCCGCGCGGCGTTGCGCAGGATGAAGGCGGGGTGATACGTGGGCAGGACAGGGACTCCGTCGAACTCCCGCCACCGGCCGCGTTCCCGGGTGATCCGCTCCTCGATGCCCAGGAGGTGGTTCAGCGCCGTCGCCCCGAGGGTGCAGATCACTTCGGGGCGGATCGCGCGGATCTGCCGGGTCAGGTACGGCAGGCACGCCTTCGCCTCGTCCGGGAAGGGAGCACGGTTCCCCGGAGGACGGCACTTTACGATGTTGGCGATGTAGACGTCCTCCCGCCGCAGGCCGATCCGCCCGATCCACTGGTTCAGCCGCTTCCCGGCGGCGCCGACGAACGGCTCCCCCTGCCGGTCCTCGTCCGCCCCCGGGCCCTCGCCGACGAACATCAGCCGCGCGCGGGGATTCCCCGTGCCGAAGACGATCGTGCTGCGCCCGGCGCAGAGTGGACAACCCCCGCAGCCGGCGAGCTCCCTGCGGATGTCCTCGAGGGTTTCCCGGGGGGACGGGCGCAGGACGTACTCCACCCCCACCTCCCGGAGCCACGCCGCAAGCAGCTTCCGGGACGCCGCCCGGCTCATTCCGGGAGGAACTTCCTGCGGACCGCCCGCCACACAGCGGAGGCGATGGCGTCCTTTGCCGCCATGGCCAGGTCGATGGCCGTCCCGTCGGAGAAGTACACGCGCACCTCGTTGCTGTCCGAGGCGAAGCCGATCTCGGGGCGGGAGACGTCGTTCGCCACGATGGCGTCGAGGTTCTTGCGCCGCATCTTCTCCAGCGCGTTCCCCTCGAGGTCGTTCGTCTCCGCCGCGAAGCCGACGAGCACCCGGCTCCCCTTCGACCGGCCGAGGGTGGCGAGGATGTCGTCCGTCGGGACCAGTTTCACCGCCCGGTCGAACCGCTCCTTCCGGATCTTCTGTCCCGCCGCGTGCTCCGGCCGGAAGTCCGCGACCGCCGCCGCCATGATCACCGCGTCCGCCCCTTCCGCCGCGGCGAGGACCTCCCCCATCATCTCCCGCGCGGAGCGCACCCGGATGGTCCTGAGGAACGACGGGTCCGCGAGGGGGGAGGGGCCCGCCACCAGCGTCACGTCCGCGCCGAACCGCCTCGCCGCCACCGCCATGGCGAACCCCATCTTCCCGCTGGAGCGGTTCGTCAGGAACCGCACCGGGTCGATGTCCTCCGCCGTGGGGCCCGCGCTCACCACCACCTTCCTCCCTTTGAGGATCTTCTCCGCCAGCAGGATCCGCGCCATCTCGACGATCTTCGGCGTGTCCGCCAGGCGTCCCGGTCCCACGGTACCGCAGGCGAGTTCTCCCTCGTCCGGGTCCACGAAGGTGAAACCCCGCCCCCGGAGGACCTCGACGTTCTCCACCACCGCCGGGGAGGCGTACATCTGGGTGTTCATGGCCGGGGCCAGCAGCACCGGAGCCGTGGTGGCCATCACGATCGTGGAGAGCAGGTCGTCCGCGATCCCGTTCCGGATCTTCCCGAGGATGTTCGCCGTGGCGGGGGCGATCATCAGGAGGTGCGCCTTCTGCGCCAGGGCGATGTGGCCGATATCCGACTCGGAGAGCAGGTCGAACAGGTCGGTGTGGACGGGGTTCTTCGAAAGGGTCTGGAGCGTGAGCGGGGTGATGAACCGGGCGCCCGAGGCGGTGAGGACGACGTGGACGTTCGCCCCCTCCTTCCGCAGGTCCCGGACGATCTCGCACGCCTTGTACGCCGCGATCCCCCCGGTCACGCCGAGGAGGACCTCCTTGCCCGCGAGGTCGGTCATTTTCTCACAGCCCTCCCGTGAAGAACGGATTGCTCCGCTTCTCCTCCCCCACCGTCGTGGCGGGCCCGTGCCCCGGGAACAGTACGGTCCGGTCCGGCAGGGTGAAGATCTTCTCCCGCACGGCCCGGATCAGGTCCTCGAACGATCCCCCCGGCAGGTCCGTCCGGCCGATGGATCCCGCGAAGATCAGGTCGCCCACGAAGGCCATCTCCCCGGTCAGGAACGCGACGTGCCCGGGTGTGTGTCCCGGGGTGTGCAGGACCCGGAACCGCTGGTCCCCCAGTTCCACCACGTCCCCCTCCCGGACCAGCACGTCGGGTGCCGGCGGATTTTCCACGCGCAGGCCGAACATCCCCCCCTGGCGGCCCGCCGTCCGCATCCGCTCGACCTCCTCCGCGTGGACGTGGATCTGCGCCCCCGTCCGCTCCCGGAGGGTCCGCACCGCCCCCACGTGGTCGAAGTGCCCGTGGGTCAGCAGGATCTTGTCGAGGGTGATCCCCCGCTCCGCGATCCGCGAAAGGATCTCCTCCCCCTCGTCGCCCGGATCGACCACCGCGGCCTTCCGGCTCTCCACGTGCTCGACGATGTAGGCGTTCTCGGCGAGCGGCCCCACCTCCATCACGTACACGCGCAGGGGGAGCGCAGCCGTCACAGCTTCTTTCCCCAGGTCCCGAAGAGGTCCGCGTACTGGTCGGCGAGCGCTTCCGCGTCGCGGCGGTCGCCGGACTCGACCACGAGGTGGAAGTACGCCTCATCCTGGCTCGGGTAGATGAGAGCCCAGTCCTCCCCCTCGAATATCTTCACGCCGTCGATGAACTGGCTTGGCATCCCCTTGGCGTGCGTGGTCAGCATCCGCATCAGCGACCCCTTGTTCTCCCACGCGCAGGGGATCTTCCGGTGCAGGATCGCGGTGGGGGGGATCTCCCGGAGGATGTCCGAGAGGGTGCGCCCCTCCGCCGCCAGCAGTTCCATGACCTTGACCATGGCGAACATTCCATCGAAGGCGGGCTGGAAGCGCGGGAAGACATAGCCGCCGGTGCCGTCGCCGGCGAAGGCCACCCCCTCGCGCGCCGCCGTCTCCATGATCGACCGGGGCAGCGTGCGGGTCCGGACCACGTCCATCCCGAACCGCCCCGCGATCTGCTCGATGTTCCGCGACGCGGTCACGGGGACGCCCACCACGCCCTGGCGCGCCTGACGGCATGCGAGGAGGCACATCACCTGGAGCGCCGTCGCGTCCGGTAGGGCGTCCCCCTTCTCGTCCACCAGGAAGATCTTCTCCCCGCCCGTGTCCAGCATGACGCCGAAGTCGGCGGAGAGGGACCGTGCGATCGCCGCGAGGTGGTGGAGCCCCCGGTCGAACTCCTCCTGGGTGCGGGTGATCCGCCCCGGGTCGAGGATGGCGTTCAGCGCGACCGTTTCCACCCCCAGCTGCCCGAGAATTCGCGGGAAGATGACGGAAGAGGAGCCGTGCGAGTAATCCAGGACGATGTTGTATTTCCTGGCGGCGATGGTTTTCGCGTCCACGGATTTCAGGAATCCGTCGACGTACAGGTCGAACCCTCCCACCGGGAAGGTGATCCCGCCCGTCTCGTCGATGTCCGCCCGGACGAAGTCCTCCCGGAAGAAGAGGTTCTCGATGTTCTTCTCCAGCCCCATCGGCAGGTCGAGGCCCGAGTCGTCGAAGAACTTGAGGTCGACGAAGGACGGATTGAAGGGGCTCTTCCGCGTGTGCACCCCCCCCCGCTCGTCGCGGTGGGACCGCGCGAGGAACCGCACCACCGGGAGCGGGGTAACGCCGTAGTCGTGCACGTCCACGCCCACGGAGAGCATCCCCGTCATGATCGCCCGGTTGATCATCCGCGACACCTTGTGGCTGTCCCGGCTGGTGGAGAGGACCACCTTCCGCCCGAAGGTGGCCGCGTAGGCGGCACCCAGCTTCGCCGCGAACTCGGGGGAGATCTCGATGTTGGCGAGCCCGACGATCCCGTAGGCGCCGAACAGGGAACGCGCCCACTTCTCCCCCCAGATGAGGGAGGAGGAGAGGACCGCACCGTCCTCCACCACCTTGTGGGGCCACACCTTGACGTTCGCCTTGACCACCGCCTCGATCCCGATGGTGCAGTGGTCGCTGACGACCGCCCGCTCCGCGAGGAACGCCCCGCGGTGGACCTTCGAGTCGGAACCGATGATGTTCTCGAGGATCCGCGCCCCTTTCCCGACCGCCACCCGCGGCCACAGCACCGAGGACTGGATCACCGCGCCGTCCTCGATCACGCAGCCGTCCCCGACGACCACATTGCTCATGACGACGCCGGATCCGACGACGCACTCCTTCCCCAGCAGGACGTTCTCCAGCTCCGCGGTGTAGTCCACCTTCGTCCCCTCGCCGATCCAGACGTTCCCCTGGGAGGCCTTCTTCCCATCGAACTCGATCTGTACCTTCCCGGACAGGATGTCGAGGTGGACGTTGAGGTACTCGTCCAGGTTCCCCACGTCCTTCCAGTACCCTTCCGCGATGTACCCCAGGAGCCGGTCGCCTCGCTGGAGCATGGCGGGAAACAGGTTCTTGCTGAAGTCGAAGTTCTTCTTCGGGGGGATGAGGGCGAGCACCTCGGGCTCGATGATGTAGATCCCCGTATTGATCGTGTCGGAGAAAACTTCGCCCCACGTGGGCTTCTCGAGGAACCGGATGATCCGGCCGTCCTCCTCGGTGAGGACGATCCCGTACTGGAGCGGGTTCGGCACGCGGGTCAGGACGATGGTGACCGCCGCCTTTTGCTCCCTGTGGAAATCGATCGCCCGGGACAGGTCGAAGTCGGTGATGATGTCCGCGCTGATCACCAGGAAGGTCCCGGAGAGGCGCCCCTCGGCGTCCTTCACCGCCCCCGCGGTCCCATAGTCCCCATCGGCCGCGTTGTAGCCCATCTTCACCCCCCACGGGGCGCCATCCCCGAAATACGAACTGATCTTTTCGGGGTGGAAGTAGAGGAGCACCTCGTGGTCGTTGATCCCCTCCTTCGCCAGCAGCCGGATCACGTGCTCCATCATCGGCCGGTTCGCAACGTACGCCATCGGCTTGGGAAGCTTCTCCGTCAGCGGACGCAATCTCGTTCCGAACCCCCCCGCCATCACGACCGCTTTCATGTTGAGGCCTCCAGGGTGGTGTGCCTTCTACAAGTACCGGAGGAGCCGCGAAAAACCCATGTATCCGAAGGACAGGGCGAAGAACGCCAGGAAGGCCGCACAGGCGCCGACCACACCCCGGTACACGCGGTCGGTGAACCAGCCGCGCCCGGCCGCCACCGCCGTCCCGACGAAGAGGTACCACGCGGCGTCGGCGAGGATGTGCCCCGCGAAGAAGGAGGCGAGTCCGATCCATCCCTGGCCGCGCGACAGGACCATGTACCCGAGGCCGATGGTGGCCCACCAAAGCGACCAGTACGGGTTGGAGGCGGACGCGACGATCCCGTCGAGGAAGGGCCGGAGCGGGACGTCGCCGCCGCCGCCCGTCGAAACGGCGTCCCCGGGCTCCCCGGCCGGCGATCCCGCTCCCTCGAACCGCAGCGTCCGGACCTCCCGGGCCATCCCGACCGACATCCGCAGGAGCATGGCGGCGCCCAGCAGCGCGATGACGGTGACCGCCAGGTCCCCCCTCAGCCATTCCGTCAGGCCGAAGACGAGGAGGCAGAGGAGCCCCGCTTCGAGGACGGCGTGGCCGAGCACCAGGAGCGGCGCGGCGATGAATCCCTGCCGGGTCGTGTGGCGGATGGTGACGGCGAGCAGCGGCCCGGGCATCAGCGCGCCGGAGAGGCCGATGATGAAGGAGGACACGAAGATCGCTGCAGGATTGGCGAAATTCATATTAGAATTTATAGCATAAAATCGCCGCCGGGACGGCTCCGCGCGGCCGGAGAGCCCATGCCGTCAAGGAATCCCCTCCCCACCGCGGATGTGATCGTCGAGGTGGGGAACCGCATCGTCCTCGTGCGGCGGAAGCACCCCCCCGCGGGGTGGGCCATCCCCGGAGGGTTCGTCGAAGCGGGGGAGACGGTCGAGGCTGCGGCCGTGCGCGAGGCCCGCGAGGAGACGGGGCTCGCCGTGACCCTCACCGCCCTCCTGGGCGTCTACTCGGACCCTGCCCGCGACCCGCGCCACCACACCGTATCGACGGTGTACATCGGACGGGCCGATGGGTCCCCGTCGGGGGGCGACGACGCCGCCGAGGCGCGGCTGTTCTCCGAGGGCGACCTCCCCTCCCCGCTCGCCTTCGACCACGCGAAGATCCTGGCCGATTATTTTCGCTATAAAAGGACAGGGGAAAAACCTCTATAGCTGGCGGGGGACACTCTTCCCCTGCTTCCCCCAAAAGATCAAGAATGTCCCCCTAAGGCCAGCGCCCGCTCTGAACTCCCCTGCCGGCCCCTTCGATCGTTACGGGTCGCTCCGCCTCCGGGAGGGGGGCCGTTCGCATCCGACCGTCCGGCTCCCCGGCTCCGACCAGTGAACGTGCCCTGCGTTCATCTCCCCGCCCTTTGGCCACGCTCATCGCCAAGCGTTCGCCACTCCCATAACGACAGCGGGGTCTCCGCCGGTTCCACACTTGCGGCCTCCGCCCCAATACGAGCTCCGCGCCGCTGGGGTACCCCCGCTGTAGGAAAAACGGGGGGCACTCAGACCCCCCTCCCTCCGGCATCCGCTCCATGTGCGATCCTCCGGCCGGTCCCGGTCGGCCGACAAGGTCGTGGAGCGGATGGGTTTCCCTGAAGCGCCCCATACTTCCCGGTGGAGGGGTACCCCACCGGGACGGTTTGCAAGCTGGGGCAGCGTATGGAGCGAGGTTGAGGACTCAGGCGAGCGGAATCGCAGTGAGCGGGCGAAGATCGCGAACGTAGCGGGAGGGAAAGCCCATCCGCGAAAGGAGAGACCTTGTCGGCGAAGAAGGCTCCGCAGGGAGGGAGCACCTCCCCGCGGAGTCATCCGGCGGGATTACTTGAGGGCCTTGACGGCCTGCTCGATCCGGTCGATCCCCTTCTCGATGTTCTTCATCGACATGGCGTAGGAGAGGCGCTGGCACGCGTCGTCCCCGAAGGCGACGCCGGGCACCGAGGCGACGTTGTGTTCGTCCAGCAGGTACGCCGCTAGGTCCGAGGAGTTGGCGATCGCCTTCCCGGACTGCGTCTTCTTCCCGTAGCAGCCGGAGAAGTTCGGGAAGACGTAGAACGCCCCCTGCGGAAGCAGGCACGACACCCCCGGCATCTTGTTCAGCCGATCGACGATATACCGGCGGCGGCGGTCGAACTCGGCGACCCACGCCTTCTGGAAGTCCTGCGGGCCGTTGAGTGCCTCGATGGACGCCTTGTCGCAGAACGACACCGGGTTGCTCGTGCTCTGGCTCTGGATGTTGTTCATCGCCGCCACGAGGTCCTTGTCTCCCGCCACATACCCGATGCGCCACCCCGTCATCGAGTGCGACTTGGACAGCCCGTTCACCAGGATCGTGCGCTTCCGGATCTCCTCGCCCAGGGAGGCGATGGAGACGAACTGGAATCCGTCGTACACCAGCTTCTCGTAGATCTCGTCCGACAGGACGGTGATGTCCTTCTTCACGACCACCTGGGCCAGCGCCTCGAGCTCCGCCTTCGTGTACGCGGCCCCCGTGGGATTGGAGGGGCTGTTCAGCACGAAGAGCTTCGTCCTCTTCGTGATCGCCTTTTCCAGTTGGGCAGGGGTGATCTTGAAGCCGGTGGCCTGCTTGGCCTCCACGATCACCGGCGTCGCGTCCGCAAGGAGCGCGATGTCCGGATACGAGACCCAGTACGGGGCCGGGATGATCACCTCGTCCCCCGTCTCGAGGAACGCGCATGCGACGTTGAAGATCGAGTGCTTCGCCCCGAGGGAGACGATGATGTTCTCCCGCTTGTACTCCAGCCCGTTGTCGCGCTTGAGCTTCGCGATGATGGCGTCCTTGAGTTCCGGGGACCCGGGGACGGGCGTGTACTTTGTGTACCCGTCGTCGAGAGCCTTCTTCGCCACCGCCTTGATATTGTCCGGGGTGTCGAAATCCGGCTCCCCCGCGCCGAAGCCGACCACGTCGATCCCCTGCGCCTTCATCTGCTTCGCCTTGTTGGTGATCGCCAACGTCGGCGACGGCTGAATCCTCCCCACTCTCTTTGCCAGCTTCATCTCCTCTTCGCTCCTTTCATCTTCTTGAACACGATGTCCCGGACCAGCGGCGGGACGAGATCGTCGATCTTACCACCGAACATCGCGATCTCCTTGACGATGTTCGAGCTGATGGAGGAGTGGCGTTCCCCGGTCATCATGATCACCGTGTCGATGTCGGGGGCCAGCTTCCTGTTCATGTGCGCCATCTGGTACTCGTACTCGAAGTCCGAGATGGCCCGCAGCCCCCGCACCAGGATGTGCGCCCCCTGGTCCCGCGCGAAGTCGATCAGCAGGCCGCGGAACTCCGTCACCTCCACGTTCCCCCACTGGCGGGTGAGTTTCCGCAGCATCGCCTGCCGCTCCGCAGGGGTGAACAGGATGTTCTTCCGGATGTTCAGCGCCACCGCGACGATCACGCGGGAGAACACGCGGGATGATCGCTCGATGATGTCGAGGTGCCCGTACGTCGGGGGATCGAACGACCCGGGGTAAACGGCAACGGTCCTCATCGGCTCTCCTTATCCCGGCCCGACCGTCGTCGGTTTCCCGCCGGGGGCGGGTATGTCGTACAGGGTGATCCGCGTGTCGCCGTACCGGCGGTCGGTCCGCTCCTCCCACCCTTCCGGCACGGATTCCCCGGGATCCCTTGCGGCCCGTTCCGCGACCGCGACCGCACCGGGGGACAATATCCCCGCCCGGTGGATTTCCGCCGCCGAGCGGCCGACAAGGCCTCTCCCGTACGGTGGATCCAGGAACACGAGGGAAAATCTCCTGCCCTTCGACGCGAGCCTGCGAATCGCCTCCCGGTAGTCGAGGGGGAGGCAGACCGCCTCTTCCGCCCCCAGTCCCTCCACGTTCCCCCTCAGCGACGCGAACGCCTCCGGCGAGGACTCCACCAGGACCGCCTCCGCGGCCCCGCGGGAAAGCGCCTCGAGGGCCATCGCCCCCGTTCCCGCGAAGAGGTCGAGGACGGAAGCACCGTCGACCCGATCCCCCAGGATTCCGAACACCGCTTCCCGGACGCGGTCGGTCGTCGGGCGGACCGAGAGACCCCGCGGAGCCCGAAGCGGCCGTCCTCCCCACCTTCCGGCGACGATCCGCAACGCGCAGCCCAGCGCTACCGGCGGGCCGCGCCGGTCCGGGAAACGGTCGTCGCGGGCCCCCCGGCGGCGGATCGGCTCCACGGCTTGTTTACCAACGAGGCCTCCCGGGAAATGCGCCCCCCCATTATTGGAATTTCGGGCCCTCCCGTCAAGGCGGCCCCCGCGCGGGCTCCGGGGAGCATGATACACTGTGCCTGCCGGAAAACCCCGACAGGAAACCGATGTACCAATGAACGGAATCCCCGCCCTGCGCGTCGGGCGCATCCCGTACGCCAACCTCCTCCCGATCTTCCACGCTCTCGAGGAAGGGGGGCCGCCGGAAGGTGTCTCGTACGTCGAGGGGCACCCGTCGGATCTGAACCGGCGCCTGCGGGAGGGGGAACTGGATGTCTCGCCCTCCTCCTCCATCGAGTACGCCGTGCGGCCGAACGGGTACCTGCTCTGCCCCGATATCTCGATCTCCTGCCGCTCGCGGGTGATGAGCGTCCTCCTGCTGTCGAACGGTCCCCTGCGGAACCTTCCGCCGGACCCCGTGGCTGTGACCGGGAGCTCGGACACCTCCGTGACACTGCTGGAGATCCTGCTGCGGGAATCCCTGGGGCGGAAGAACCTGCTCCTCCGGACGGAGCTCGCCCCCGCCGATGCGCTCCGGAAATACCCCGCGTACCTCGCGATCGGAGACGAGGCGATCCGGGCCTCCCTCGCGGGCATCGCCCCCCACGTGACAGACCTCGGGGAGTGGTGGCGGCGGGAGACGGGAAAACCCTTCGTCTTCGCACTGTGGATCGCGGCGCGGGCGGCCTGGGAGGATGACCGGAGGGAGCCCCTGTCCCGGTTCGCCGCCGCGCTCGTCCTGGCCAAGCGGTACGTCCAGGCGTCGATCCGCCGGGGGGTGTACCCCTGGGGCGGACCCGACTGGATCCCTCCCGGTTTCCGGGAAGCGTACTGGCAATGCCTCTCCTATGATCTCGGGAGGGAGGCGGAGGGGCTTGCGCTCTTCTTCCGGCTGGCGGAGAAGATCGGCCGCATCCCTGCCGCCCCGCCGCTCCGGTTCCTCGGGACCGCCGGGGGAAGCCCCGTGGTAAAATAGTCGAGTCCCGCAAAGCAATTCCCCGGGGAGGGCCCGCCATGATCCGGAAGGACATGAAGATCGAGGACGTTCTCCGGAGGTTCCCGCAGACGGTCCCCGTGTTCCGGCGTTTCGGGATCGACTGCGACCAGTGCCAGCTCTCGGAGTACGAGGACCTCGAGCACGGCGCGAAGGTGCACGGCATCGAACTCGAGGCGCTGCTCCGGGTGCTGAACGAATCGGTCGCGGTGAAGGGGTAGCGGACTTTGCGGTTTCAGTCCGGGCGGGAGTAATCGGCCCGGGCGTCCTCGGACTCCCACACCGTCACGCGCGCGACACGGGCCGGCGCCGGGACCTTCCTCTCCATCTCCTCGAACAGGTAGCGGGCCACGTTCTCCGACGACGGGTTCTGCCGGTCGAACGGCGGAACTTCGTTCAGATAGCGGTGGTCGAACCCGGACAGGAGTTCGTTCACGGCGGCCTTGATGGCCCGGAAGTCGAGGGCGATGCCGCGATCGTCGAGCTGTTCCGAGGCTACGGAGACCTCGACCTGCCAGTTGTGCCCGTGAAGCCGCTCGCAGTTCCCGTCGTACTCCCGCAGCCGGTGGGCGGCGGAAAAGGACGCGCGGACGGTCAGGGTGTAGATCCCGGGATTCATTGCTCCCCCAGCGGCGACAGGACGATCCGGGATTTCGATGCGGTGCGGTCGTACCAGTTTCGCACTTCCTGGGACACCTTCGCATCCAGCATCTCCTCCCGGACCTGGTCCGCCGTCAGGTCGGGGCTTCCGCCGGCCGCCGTGCGCCGGCGGACCTCGCGCTCCACGTCCTCGTCGCCCACCTCCACGAACATCCCGACCCTGCGGTGGAAGAAATCCCGGATGACGAGCTTCCGCTCCACCCACGACCGGATCTCTTCCGGGCGGATGTCCGCCGTGCAGGGGGAACCGCACGCCGCCATCCGGGCGATGGCCTCCGCAGCGTAGGCGGAAAGCGTCGCGTTGTCCACCTGCCCGAGGGCCAGCTTCTTCTGCTCCTGGAGAACCAGGACATCGGTGATCAGCCGGTCCCGGGCCTCCCAGAGGGTGAGGAGCTCCGGGTCGCTGCCGGGCAGCGCCGCGCACCGGAGGAAACACCCCTCGCGGGCGACGTCGGAGAGGAAGAGGACCTCGCCGTTGACGGAGGCGGCGGTCGACTCGTACACCCGGTAGCCGTCCAGCGCCGACGCGCCGGGGGCGGCGAGGAGGAACAGCGCGGCGAGACGGATGGGGAGGGTCCGGCGATGCCTCACCGGGCGAGCTCGAAAGAGATGTCCAGGGCCGGTGCGGAGTGCGTGATCGCCCCCACCGCGATGCCCGCCACCCCCGTGCGGGCATACTCCTCGATGTTGCCGAGGTGGATCCCCCCGGAGGCCTCGAGGAAGACCTCGCCGCCGAACCGCGAAACCGCCTCCCGGACCATCGCGGGGGTCATGTTGTCCAGGAGGACCGCGTCCGCGCCGGCGCGCACCGCGATTTCCGCCTCCTGCAGCGTCTCCACCTCGACCTCCACGCGCAGGAGGTGGTGCGCCGATCGGCGGGCGGCCGCCAGCGCCTCCGGGATCCCTCCCGCCGCGCGGATCCCGTTCTCCTTGATCAGGACGCCGTCGGACAGCGAGAAGCGGTGGTTCGTCCCGCCCCCGACCCGGACCGCGTACTTCTCCAGCGCACGCAGCAGGGGCGTGGTCTTCCGTGTGTCGAGCAGGCGGGTGCCGTATCCGGCCACCCGCTCCGCGTAAAGGGCCGTGGCGGTGGCGACGCCGGAGAGCCGCTGTAGGAAGTTCAGGGCGACGCGTTCCCCGCGCAGCAAGGCGTCAACGGGTCCGGACGCCTCTCCCACCCTGTCCCCCGGCGCCACGCGAACCCCTTCCGGGACGAAGGACACCGTGACCGACGGATCGACCTGGCGGAACACCTCCTCCGCCACGGGGCCGCCGCAGAGCACCCCATCCGCGCAGGCGATGAACGCACCGGACCCGTCCGCCGGGAACGAACTCCCGAAGGGGTCCCCGGAAGGCGCGTCTTCCCGCAGGGCGGCGCGGACGGTCTCCTCGTATTCGGAACGGGGGATCACGAAAGGTACCGGCTGACCAGGTCCAGGTTCTTCCCGAGTTTCGAAAGTTTCTGCTCCAGCGCATCCCGCCGGTCCCTCAGTGCGTCCACGATGTCCGGTGGCGCGTTCGCGACGAACCGGTCGTTCAGGAGCTGTCCGGCCACGCGGGACAGCTCGGTGTTCCCCTTCTCGATCTCCTTCCGCAGGCGCCTCGCCTCCTGGTCGAAGTCGATCAGCCCCGCGAGGGGGAGGCACACCTCGATATCGTTGACCACCGCCGTGGCGTCCTGCACCGGGATGTAGTCGGGGTCCACGTACGCCACGCGCTCCGCGCGGGCGAGCCGGCGCACGATCTCCTCGTGGTCCCGGAGGAACGCGAGCTCGCCGTGCTGTCCCTTCAGCCGCACCTCCACCTTCCGCGTCGGGGGGACGTTCAGCTCGCTCCGGATGTTGCGGACCGCCCGGATGACCTCCATCAGGTGCGCCATGTCCTCCTCGACGTTCTCGTCCGTTGCCGCCGCGTCCGCAACGGGGAATGGCCGGTCGTACAGGAGGCTCCGCTCGCCCGGGAGGGCGTGCCACAGTTCCTCGGTGAGGAACGGGACGAAGGGGTGGCCCAGCGCGAGGATCGTTTCGTAGACGCAGAGCAGCACGGCCCGCTGCCGCATCCGGTCCCCCGTAAGCGCCTCCGGCGACAGGGTGGGCTTGATCATCTCCAGGTACCAGTCGCAGAACTCGTGCCACACGAACTGGTAGAAGGCGGATCCCGCCTCGTTGAACCTGTACTCCTCCACCCCCCGCCGGACCTCGTCGACCACCCGCTGGAGCCGGGAGAGGATCCAGCGGTCCACCACCGGCAAGGCCGGGGGGAGTTCCGGCGGCGTCTCCCCGTCCACGTGCATCCGGACGAAGCGGCCCGCCTGGAACAGCTTGTTCATGAAGTTGCGGTACCCCTCCACCCGGTCGTCCGACATCCGGATGTCGCGCCCCTGGGCGGCCAGCGCCACGAGGGTGAACCGGAAGGCGTCCGTGCCGAACCGGTCGATCACATCGAGGGGGTCGATGACGTTCCCGCGCGTCTTGCTCATCTTTTCCCCGCGTGCGTCCCGCACCAAGGCGTGGATCACGACATCGCGGAACGGGACCCGGCCGGTGCACTCGATCCCCATCATCATCATCCGCGCGACCCAGAAGAAGAGGATGTCGAAGCCGGTCACCAGCGCGGTGGTGGGGTAGTACCGCGCGAGATCCGCGGTCGCCCCGGGCCACCCCATCGTGGAGAAGGGCCAGAGAGCGGAGGAGAACCAGGTGTCGAGGACGTCCTCCTCCTGCCGGATCTCGCCGGAACCGCACCCGGCGCACTTCGCGGGGGGTTCCGTCTCCACCATCGTATTCCCGCACCGCAGGCAGTGGAAGGCGGGGATCCGGTGCCCCCACCAGATCTGCCGGGAGATGCACCAGTCGCGTATGTTCTCCATCCACTCGTGGTACGTCTTCTCCCACTGCGCGGGGATGATCCGCGTCTCGCCCGACCGTACCGCCGCGATGGCGGGTTCCGCCAGCGGTTTCGCCTTCACGAACCACTGCATGCTCTCCGACGGCTCCACCACCGTGGCGCAGCGGTAGCAGTGGCCGACGTTGTGGAGGTACGGCTCCTCCCGCACGAGCAGTCCCTCCTCCCGGAGCTTCGCCACCACCGCCTCCCTGCAGGCGAAGCGGTCCATTCCCGCGAACGGGCCCGCGTCGGCGGTCATCCGGCCGGACTCGTCGATCACCCGCACGGAGGGAAGCCCGTGGCGCCGGGCCACCTCGAAATCGTTCGGGTCGTGGGCGGGCGTGATCTTCACGGCGCCGGTACCGAACTCCAGGTCCACCATCGGGTCGGCGAGGACGGGGATGGGGCGGTTCATCAGCGGCAGGCGGAGCGTGGTGCCGATCATCCCCTCGTACCGCTTGTCCTTCGGGTTCACCGCCACCGCGGTATCGCCGAGCATGGTCTCGGGCCGCGTGGTCGCCACCACGATCCCCTGCCCGCCGTCCCGCTCCGGGTAGCGGATGTACCAGAGCCCTCCCTTTCTCTCCTCGTAGGAGACCTCGAGGTCGGACAGGGCGGTGTGGCACCGGGGGCACCAGTTGATGATGTATCGGCCGCGGTAGATCAGGCCCTTGCGGTAGAGCCGGACGAACGCCTCGCGCACGGCGCGGGAGAGCCCCTCGTCCATCGTGAACCGCTCCCGGTCCCAGTCGCACGCGGCCCCCAGGCGCTTCAGCTGCCGCAGGATCGTTCCGCCGCTGTGCTCCTTCCACTTCCAGACGCGGGCCACGAAGGCTTCGCGGCCCATCTCCTGCCGCGTGACGCCCTCTTTCGAAAGCTCCCGCTCCACGACGTTCTGCGTCGCGATCCCCGCGTGGTCGGTTCCGGGAAGCCACAGGGTGTTGCGGCCATTCATCCGGGCGTACCGGATCAGGACGTCCTGGAGGGTGACGTTGAGGGCGTGCCCCATGTGAAGGGAACCGGTTACATTGGGGGGGGGTATGACGATGGAGTACGCCTCGCCGGGGGCGGACGGGTCGGCGTGGAAAACCCCGCGCGCCACCCACTCCGCGTACCACTTCTCCTCCCCCGCCTTCGGGTCGTACGCCTTGTCCTTGTCCGGTCCGTCCTCTTTCATCGTTGCGATGGCTCCATCGGTGGAAATGGCGCACGGCGGCCATCCGGGCGGTTTCGTGGACCCGTTGGGTCCAGCCGCCGCCTGGTGCCTTCCCGGCGGTTCAGGAGGAAAGCTTCCCGGCCTGCTGGCGGATCCGGGAGATCTCTTCGCGGATGAGCGCCTCCGCGGTTGCGGGGATCACCTCCCACGCCACGGCCTCCACGGACTCGCGGACCTTCGCGGAAAAATCCGCGGCGAGACGGTCCATCATCTCCCACATCACCTTCTCGAC
>Ga0316600_10000249_pt1 | contig 29347 bp, 37 predicted proteins | sample OWC_soil_day5_CT_FD_207652 | JGI IMG/M metagenome (GOLD analysis project Ga0316600, IMG submission 207652) | Wetland soil microbial communities from Old Woman Creek delta, Ohio, United States - OWC_soil_day5_CT | ecosystem: Environmental > Terrestrial > Soil > Wetlands | place: USA: Ohio... | reverse complement strand
GGGTAGTCGTATTTTTCATCTTGTGATATTAGAACACACCAATCATCACAAGCTTGATACAAACTATCATAATCTTGAAATTTAGCGACTGTATCTACATACTCACCATCAATATATTCTTGCGTAGACACTTCGATATAGTTACCCCAACCGCCCCATTTACGGCCAAACAAATTATACTCACCAATTATAGACGTTCCCCATCCCGACTCTAAAATTCCTTGAGCGATTAATACCGATGCAGGTAATTTGAAAAAAGCAGATTTATTCATTGCTGCCGGTGCAAGCCATCCGATAAATTCCTCTGGCATCATATTATTCACCTTCATTCCAACGATAATTATCACCAATGCGCCCACTACGTACGTCAACATGCACAAAAGTACCTGCATCGCCAAAATAACGGCCAACACCATCTGCACCTAACGATTCAGCTATTTGCGCTAATTCTTCAACTCCAATTTCAGATGCATCAATATCGGCAGCTGTGCAAGGATCTGCATTATGCTGACTGCCTTTCACCCCGCCAACCTCTGCATTGTGTGAATCGCATCTATAACAACAATTTAAAATAATTGGTTGTCCTACTCTTTCGCGGATATCATCTAATAATTCTTGTAAGTTTTCATCAATGCCGTTAGCTGGTAACTCTCCACAACATTTACATTTAAATTCATCTTCACTAAAATATTTAGCCATTTAAACCGTTCCTCTCTTAATTAATATTATTTTTAAAGTTAATTGGCATCTCGCCTATTGGTGAATTTTTCTCACTATCAGTAGCGTATTTAGTCCATGCGGCTTTTGCTAGGCCAATCACCCCACCACAGCCAGTGATTACGACAGTTATTCCAGACCAACAAGAACCGAGTTCAAATTTTGTGCCATATAGACCGTTTGACCAATACCCGAAGATCCAAGAAAATGCAATTACGCAAAGTAATATCATTAAAATAACTGTCATGAAAATAACAAGCGCAAGCCAATTCGCCTGCGCCCAATTTGAGAATTTCAACAATTTTTCTTTCATTAGTTCACAGCCTCCAAGCTAATGTGCCACACCATATATGGCAACTGCTGTTGTTGCTAGCCAGGCGATTATGCTAGCAACATTCGTCTGTTTCTTCTCTCGTTCTTCCAGCATTGTTTCTACTCGCGCAAGGCGATCCGCTAGATCGTCAATTTTGTTAAATAGTCTTTGAATTGCATCATCACTCATAACACCTCTCCTCTCTAAAAATCCCTTCATTTATATACATTCTTTGAACTGCGATTTTTAAACATAAAAAATAGAGCTTATTTCAGCTCTTTCTAAATTCAATATTTAAATTTCTTTAATTCCTTCACTATAGTTGATCTTGTAATCACCATCGGTCAGCAAAGTAACACGTAATAAATTGCTTTTTGGATAACCATATTTATAGTCTGCGCCGTGTATTGCTTTATCCCATGAACCTGCACTAAAACTTCCCCCATTTATGTGTAATGATAATAAATCAAGTTTACAATCATCCACACTAACTTCTTGAGCCAGTAAAATAGCAAAACCTATCCCGGTTTTTCCAGCAATAAGACTATCCCATTGCGCACGTGTTATTGTAGATAATGCAGTTGAATCAATGCCCTTTGTCTTTACTGTTGCCAAATTTGTATGATCTATCGTTTCCCATACACCACTAGTAAAATTAAGAGTTTTATAAGTTGATAAATCTGTTGTGATAATAAACTTTATTTCCCCGCTACCACTTACGTTTTTCTCAGCAGCCATACTATTGATCCCATTTAAACTGATTGATAGTAATGCCTTAGGTAATAATAATTTATCTTTTGGTACTGCTTTTAATTTTACTGTAGGTATTTCATCGGTAGCGTTTTCTTGCCAACAGCAACGTCTTGGTCGATTTGCGCCTTTCGCTAATTCCTCTAATTGGACTTGTGTAGGACAATCTTGTGTGCCATAAGATCTAAACATACCTACTAAATTTAAATCATCACTAGGTTTACCTGCACGAAACCAACTTTCGTTTTTGCGAGCATAATATCCCGCTACTGTAAAATCTGCTGTTGATGGATCGAATGATGATGAGTATCGGGCAATGCCTTTCGAAATACGTATATCACTAATATTGCACTTAGGGTTAAGCCCCAAAAAATTTGATCCAATGTTGATTGGCTTAGAACTTTTTGTAAATGATGCTGAACTAGTATACGTAAATTTATCTACTCCATTTAGATAAAGTACAAATGAAGATCCTTTCCTAACAAGTGCAACATGATACCACATCCCAGCAGTGAATGTAAAAAGAATACTTTGATTAGCTCCCCAATTGTTGTTATCAAATGATATGTAAATTGCTAATCCATCAGTTTTCGGCGTGTAAGGAGAATCACTCCCTATTAATGCTATCCGAAACGGACAAATACCAGTACCATGTTCAATTAGTGAGCATGTTATTGGAATTACCGTGGGCTGGAACCAAAGCTCAACAGTAAAATCACCAGACTCAAAATCCCAATCATCATTAGCCGCGCATGAAATGCCGTTATCAGTACCATCAGGACTTACTGTTAAACATCCCCCTCCAAACCTTCCACCCCAAGAAGAGATACTTGCTCCTTTATTTGTCCATAAGCAGTCTTAAGATGAACCGTACCATCAAAAACAACTTGTGAATTGTTTGTCGCTGAAGTCCCATCTACGGTAAATAATTCTCCATCCTCTTAAAAAAAATCAGATACTGTAATAACTGTATCCTGCCCACCGGCTGACATAAATTTCAATATTTCTACCGGCGGCAGATTATATGTTTTCGTACTACTTATTGGTCTTTCCACCGTCGTAAATTTAGTAACCTGTTTCAATGTACCTCCACCAGATTCGCCAGAATTTATAGATCGCCATTTTTCTGCGCCGGTTGCCATATCATCGGCAAAACTTTTAGCGGATGTATGTGCTAGATATGTAAAACGAGTCGTTATATACAACAACCTCATCAGTATCATACTGTGTATTCTGTTTCCATACCGTTAAACCGGCACTTTTACTACCGCTTTCGCCCCAATGCGCCGATTCAGTAGCATCGTAAGATAGTCCACATGCCAAGAATATAGCGATCATACCAAACTGTACCGAGATACTCCTTTTTTAGTTGTTCCTTAAAAACTTCTGGCAAGAAAGGATTATCGCCGATAGTATAATGTTGCAAATAGATATCCGCATTACTGCCTAAAAATTTTTCAAACCAGTGTAATGGAGTATCTGGATTACAGGTCAAATCGCACTTACTGTAAGCCTTATCAAGACGACTCTTAAGCATTGTAAATACTTCTTGATTGTAAGTAACAGCCTCGTCACAATAGCAATATTTTACTGATGAACCACGTAACTTGTTGACTTGCGATACTTTATCCGCACCAATACAATAAACTTTTTCACCCAAAATAGTGGCTATATTATCGCTACCAATATCACCGACTATATTGCCGAAAACTTCTTGCATCGGTTCTATGATGTTACGCTGTAGAGTTCCTTGAGTATTGCCTAAAAAGAAATTAAGTCCTGCCGTTACTTTTGCCATTGGTAACATTACCATTCAATTTCTCGTCCCATTTGTCGAGATTTTTCCATTTACGAATTTGACTATCGGATATGCCAAGTTAATTAGCAATATCTTTTAGCAGTATATTCCCGCCACTATCTTGCCAAATTTCAAATGTTCTATCTCGATCAGGGCTCCTTGCTCTTGCCATTTACATATCACCACCACCCTAGAAGTGCTTGTTTTAGGTAAAGTAAAAGGAGTGAAGATTTCTCTCCACTCCTAAAGATATTAATATTTAATACAAGCTAGTAAAGAAATGTTGCGAGGACGGGTTTCGGTAGCCGCTGTATTTGAACTAGAGATAATACTAGCTAGGCCACTTTTCGAAACTTGGTCATCGGACACAGCGACACTTGGCGTTAAATTATTTGTGAATGATTCGGCGAAACCATCACCAAAATCGCCATAAGGATATGCTAATTTCGCTAGGTGGTCTTGAGCACTACCCAATATCCTTCCTGCATCAACACCACGCCCATCGTCAAAACCACGTACAAATTCGCCACGTAAATCTGGTAAATTAAATGTAGTAGTGCCATCCCCTAAACCAAACATGGTACCTATAGCAGTAAATAAATTAGCATAGTCAGTTCTAGAAACTGCTGATCCGTCAGCTTTTAACCAGCCTGTAGGTGCACTTGCCATTGCAAAATACTGTACTGCACCTGCTGGCGAGCTAATGTAGATAATATCATTCACTGTTTTCCCTTCGACAGTATTTGCATTATCCGCACTAAGCACATCCACTGTAATAGCTACATCTGCCGAGCCGTCAAAGCTCGTACTACCCGTTGCATCCCCTTCAAAAGATATTTTTCTTGCAGTTGCTAACTTCGCTGCTGAATCCGCAGCAACAGCAGTTGTAGCGTCAACAATCTTGTCCTCTTTTAACGCTCTAAAATTTTCTCTGGTATCTGCTGTGTTGTCTACTGGTAAATTTGAATTGTAAGACATGTAAATTTCCTCCTAAGTTTTTGTTTAATATATTTCTTGATTTCTTATTAATATTTAATACAAGCTAGTAAAGCTACGTTACGAGGGCGATTTTAGGCGTTATCATGTTATATTACCAATCCTCCTGTAAAAGCTAGCCATTTTCTGCATTATTTCCTTTAATTATTAGTTAGTTTCTCATGCCTTAGCTTCCAATGCTGCCAATCTTTTTTCCATTGCAGTTACTTGATCAGTTGTGGCAACTTGTTTATTCCCTTTTAAAACTATTGTTCCATTGGGACTTATTTTACAAAAATCATATATTTCTCGATTATCACAGGGCACATGTCTAAAAATAACACTTTCGGTATCATTATCACCGGTTTGAATTATTAAATTGCTTTCTCCTGCTTCATCCCCAGTAGATTCAAAATATATCTTAGCATTATCTGTGTTTGTAGCAAAATAAAGAGATTGTCCATATGCATTTGATGCACTAATGAAATCGCTTGCGTGTTTGCCATCGACAGTATCGGAATTACCACCATCTGCTTCCGCCTTGATAGTAATATCCTTCGAACCATCAAAAGCCACGCCATTAATATTCCGTGCAGTTACTAACTTTGTTGCAGTAGTTGCATTGCCTGTACAACTTTCCGCAGTCGTTGCGCTGTCTGTCTGTGCTGCGCTTGCTACCTTCCCAGTAACTGCTATTGTAACTTTTTCGTTAGCTGTATCAGCAGTTAAAGCAATATTGGTTCCTGCTTCCAACTCAATCGTATCTTCTTGACTAGTAGCCTTAATAGTTGTCCCATTAACTACCAAATTTGAAAAAGCGTTTTTCCCTTCTAATACATCAATTTTCTCTTGTAAACTTTGGTCAGCTTTAGTTCTAGCATCTAATTCGTTATCAATAGAACTTTGCAATTTACTATCTGCGTCAGTACGTGCTGCTACTTCTTTATCAACACTAGACTGTAAAGCTGTATCGCCATCGGTGCGTGCCGTAATCTCTTTAGAAATTTGATCTTGCAAATCTTTATCAGCAGAAGCTCTAGCGCTAGCTTCCGCTTCAATATTTCCTTGCAATTGCTGATCATCTGATATTCTGGCACTTGTTTCTGTATCGATATTTGTCTGTAATACCTTATCACCTTCAGTTCGTTCCGTAACTTCTTTAGTTACTTGTTCTTGTAATCCATCAATTACCGGAATCGTGCTAGGATCAAACTTGCCACCATCTCCCAATACGGCAAACTTACCAAGATCCTCTTTCCCCTTAGATACAACTACAAATTCTTCATTAACGTTTACTGTTCTTGACATGTAAATTTCCTCCTAAAATTTTTATTGAAAACCGACATATCCAAAAGACCTCTTATTCAATTATTGCTTTTGTCTTGTATATCAGCTTTCACTTATATACAGTCTTTTAACTTGGAATTTTAAACACATAACGACAAAACTTTTATAATTACTTTTTACGCCTATTTAAAGGCATGAAAAAAGCACCCCGAAAGATGCTATATCATTGATTTATTCATTAATTTTTCTAAATAACTACCGTAAAAAGAGTGAAGATTTCTCTTCACTCCTAAAGGTATTAATATTTAATACAAGCTAGTAAAGCTACGTTGCGAGGGCGGACAACTCCCTTAATTACATCAATAGAATCCATTGATGAGCTTGAAGGATAAAAATTCTTAATAGTATCAATAGCATCAAAACTACTATTTCCCCACATATTAGCAATACCATTTTTGCCCGTGTTCGATGCAGTCCCACGCATCTGTGAACCATTCTGTGCCGAACCTAAGGAACGCATAAATTTCATGGAAGCTCGATTTGCTGAAATTGCCGCATTCGCTGACAAAGTAATTGTTGTATTATTATCAATTGCTACAATTGTAGTCCCTTCTGGAATTCCATTGCAATTGATAGGCATACCTACAGTTAAGTACGATGATACTGTTGGATCTCCAGTATTAAGCCCAAGTAAGTTGGTGATCTGGTTACTCCCACTAACTATATTACCAGTCATCCCAATAAAATCTATACCACGACCATCATCATAACCACGAATAAACTCACCGCGTAAATCAGGTAAATTAAATGTAGTACTGCCATCGCCAGTACCAAATACAGTACCTACTGCAGCAAATAAATCAGCGTATTGTGTTCTGGAAACAACTGAACCATCAGCTTTAATCCAACCTGTAGGTGCTGTTTGTCGTGCAAAATACTCAACTGCACCAGCCGGAACTGCATAAATGGAACAAGCTGAAATAATATCATTCACATTTCTCCCTTCGATAGTATTTGCATTATCCGCACTAAGTACATCTTCTTGAATAGATACATCTGCTGAACCGTCAAAACTTGTACTTCCTGTTGCATCTCCTTCAAGAGATATTTTTCTTGCAGTTGTTAACTTCGCTGCTGAATCTGCAACAACAGCAGTTGCAGCAGCAACAATCTTGTCCTCTTTTAACGCTCTAAGATTCTCTCTAATTTCTGCTGGTACAGTAGTGTCTGCTGGTAATTTTGAATTGTAAGACATAATAAATTTCCTCCTAATATTTTTATTAAAAACCAATATAGCCGAAGACCTCTTCTTTTCAATGTTATTTATCTTGTATATCGGCTTTCACTGCTATACATTCTTTGAGAAGAGATTTTTAAACACAAAAACAAAATTTTTTTTAATTAATTTTAAATATCAACATATTTCTTCTCTTTGAAGTTCCAAGTCAAGATCAATCAATTTCTTTAAATCGTCTACAGAATTGATCTGTATATTACCTTTTTGAAAATCAGCAACCCATTTAGCAATACCCGCTTGTACGAGTTTTCTATATTTTGATTTCGAGTCATTAAGTCCCTCTTGTATTTGAATCTGATATTGTAGGAGTAGTTCTTCTTGATCATCTAATCAAACATATTTTCGTTTTTCCACTTGTGCGATACCCCCAACTCTCTATATAATAGTGACGAGATAGCAGCTTTCGATAATCTGCGGCCGCAGTCCTGTCTGCTATCTCTCGCTGGGGAGTACCCAAGTAAAGAGGACGGATGTTAGTGCATTCGTCCTTTTTTATCTATATTCGAAATAAAACATAATTTTCAACTATAATATATAATTAAAATAAACGGAAGAAGATGATTTTATGGCTATCGATAATGAAATCGTAAACAAACTCTCAGGCAAACTAAAAGAAATTTTAGAATTAGAATTAAAAGCTAGTAATAAAATAGTCGAAGCATATGAAGGAGATTGGCCCTACCCAAATTCAATAATGATATTCTTAAAAAAGCCGTTTAAGTCACCAATACAACGTGATTTAATTGATATTGAGCTTAGAAATGTTAATGATCCGCATTATTGGAAAGCGGAATATGCAGATGAAAAAAACAAATTTTGGTTGTGTTGTAGATTCGATGGACCAAATTTCGATTTATTATAAAGTATTATATTATCCTTACTGCCTTCAACCCAGTATATTCTTCCCAACGTCGGACAGTAGCGTCAACATAAACCGGATCAAATTCCATTGCATAACAAACACGACCTGTTTGCTCGGCAGCCATCAATGTGCTTCCGCTACCATTGAAAAAATCAATCGCAATTTCATGTGGCTTACTGCTGTTTCGAATAGCTCTAGCACACAGTGGAATAGGCTTCATAGTGGGATGCTCGCCATTTCTAAGTGGCTTTTCAAAACGCCATATTGAAGTGGCCGAATCATCGCCTGTACTAATAACCTCAAAAGATGGAACTTTTAATACAACCTGTTGAATACCACTAGTGATTGATATCGTTACACCTTCATCGTCTCGCTGTATTACAATAGGCATATCTTGATCAATAGTAGTACTCTGCTTTCTGCCTCCATACCACTTATGAGCCGCCCCGGGCTTCCAACCATATAGTATGGGCTCATGTTGCCATTGGTAATCTTGGCGCCCTAAAACAAATTGATTCTTAACCCAAATTAGACATTGTCGAAGTGACCAACCTGACGATTGCATAGCACCACGAAAATTACTTCCTTCGGAATCTGCATGACATATATAGATCGCACCACCTGCTTCAGTTACTGCATACAAATTTAAAAATGCATCTTTCAAAAATTGATTAAACTGTTCCGCCGGCATATTATCATTCTTAATCGTCAGCTTATCTTCGGTACCACTAGGGCGGGTCAGTAAATACCATAGATGCTAGCTTGCCATCCATAAGCTTTTGAACATCCGAAATAACTGTTGAATCACCACACATAAGCCTGTGATTTCCAAGCTGCCACACATCACCTTGCTTAGTAATCGGCTCTTTGATTTCTTCGATCGCAGAATTAATATCAAAGTTATCTTCATGAACATCAACGGTGCTAAAATCAGCGAGTAAATTATTAATTTGAATATCATTATACCCAGTTAAATCACTATCGAAATCACTTTCATCAATCTCGGCCAATAGTTCCAAGAGAAGACTATTATCTATCTCTGCTAGTTCTGCAATACGATTATCGGCAATAAGATCCGCCCACTCTTCGGCTTCTGATGCATAGTCTTGGCGATCTACAGGTACTTTTTCTAATCCTAATAACTTTGCAACCATTAAACGCCCATGCCCGCGTACAACAAAACCAGAGCGATTAGACACCGTAATTGGTGCTCTCCAGCTCTGGTTTTTTATTATTTTAGCAAGTAATTCAATTTGTTTTTGTGGATGTTGGTTTGGATTACGTGGATTCGGTACCAATGAGATAGAATCTACTACCTCCGTGTAAGAACAATAAATTTTAATATCGCTCATTTTATCTCCTTTCAAACATAAGAAAAGACACTACCTAAATAGTGCCGATATTCTAGAGGTTCAAGGTCGTCCATACTAATCTTTGTACCAGAACCTCCAAAGTATTGTTTACATTTATTTGATTTTCGTTTGCTTCTAGAATTCGTAAGATACAATACTCGTTTCCAAGCTAAGCGCATTTAGATTTACATTTGGTTAGTGTGGTGCCACCTCAGTAAAATAAAGGGAGTGAAGATTTCTCTCCACTCATGAAAGTATTAAATTTTACGCAATACGCATGATGTAGGCCAATGCATAGTATGGCGGCATGTTGTTGTGAGCACTGCCATCACCAATACTATCTGTATATTGTGTAGGATATGCCCCTCCAGGAAGACCGGCACCTGATTCATCAGCCACCATATTAGAGCCGCCACTCACATATTCATAATCAAGCTTATAACTATGTTTATGGCTTGGCATTTCCGCCACTGTTAAAGTATGCATAGCTTCCCCACCAGTAGCTCCAGCTGCATAAGAATTGCCAGCACAAACAACCATCCTATCTAAAAGATTAGGCGTACCATTAGAGCCATTACATAAAGCCCATTTGCTCGGGATATTAGCAATGCTACCTGACCACATTAAAATAGCACCTAGTGGCATTAAGTCGTTCGGAGTATAACCGCCAACAGTATTTGCATTATCGGCATTACCACCATTAGCTGTAGCAGTAATAGTAATATCCTTCGTACCATCAAAAGCTACTCCGTTAATATTGCGCGCAGTCTCTAACTTTGTTGCAGTAGCTGAATTACCTGTACAACTTTCCGCAGTGGTTGCACTATCTGCCTGCTCTGCGCTAGCTACCTTCCCGTTAACTGCAATTGTAACTTTTTCGTTAGCTGTATCAGCAGTTAAAGCAATATTGGTTCCTGCTTCCAACTCAATCGTATCTTCTTGACTAGTAGCCTTAATAGTTATCCCATTAACTACCACATTTGAAAAAGCGTTTTTCCCTTCTAATACATCAATTTTCTCTTGTAAGCTTTGGTCAGCTTTAGTTCTAGCATCTACTTCGGTATCAATAGAACTTTGCAATTTACTATCTGCGTCAGTACGTGCTGCTACTTCTTTATCAACACTAGACTGTAAAGATGTATCGCCACCGGTGCGTGCCGTAATCTCTTTAGAAATTTTATCTTCCAAATCTTTATCGACAGAATCTCTTGCTGAGGCTTCCGCTTCAATATTTCCTTGCAATTGCTGATCAGCTGATATTCTGGCACTTGCTTCTGTATCGATATTAGTCTGTACAGCCTTATCACCCTCAGTTCGTTCCGTAACTTCTTTAGTTATTTGTTCTTGTAACTCATCAATTACTGGAATAACGCTAGGATGAAACTTACCCCCATCACCTAAAGCTGCCAATTTGCCGTTATCTACTGTGCCATTAGAAATAATTACAACGTCCTCTGTACAATTAACTGTTTTGCTCATTAAAATCACCCTTTCAATATTCTCTACTCTGAAAACCGGCATATCCAAGAGACCTCTTATTCAATTGTGCTTTTTGTCTTGTATATCGGCTTTCACTTATATACAGTCTTTTAACTTGGATTTTTAAACACATAACGACAAAACTTTTATAATTACTCTTTACGCCTATTTAAAGGCATGAAAAAAGCACCCCGAAGGATGCTATATCATTGATTTATTCATTAATTTTTCTAAATAACTACCGTAAAAAGAGTGAAGATTTCTCTTCACTCCTAAAGGTATTAAATTTATTGTTTGGCCTTAATTAAATAAATAACAGCTTTATTAATTGGTCTGTTTTCGTCTGCTGTTGGTACCACTTTTGATGCGTCAAAATAAGATGCGAGATTGTCAGTGCTTTTAGGACTGACTGTAGACACTGTGTAATCCGATCCCCCCATATTTTTATAAGAAAAAGCTCCATCAGGTGGACAAATTGTAGGACCAACCCATGTAGCAAACTTATGAGCTACAGTCGTACCTGTAATATTACGAATAGCATCACCTTGTTTCACCCCTAAATCTGCAGAATTTCCACCAAGACCTCTTAAAAAATACCCTTGATAGTCAGGAACAGTAGCTCCCGCAATAGCTGCTAATTCAGGATACCCGTCGGTAGATTGCCCATTGCACTCTAACCATTTTCCTTCATCATCACCTCCAGGTAATGTTGAAAACGGCCACATGATTACAGAACCGATCGGCATTGTAGGAACTGCAATCGTAATATCCTTCGAACCATCAAATTCAACACCGTTAATAGTCCGTGCTGTTTCTAATTTTGTTGCAACCGCTGCCGTATCCGCACTAAGCACATCTACTTGAATAGCTACATCTGCCGAACCATCAAAAGTTGTGCTACCCGTTGCATTCCCTTCTAAAGAGATTGTTCTTGCAGTTGTCAGCTTAGCTGCTGATTCTGCAGTAACAGCAGTTGCAGCGTCAACGATTTTATCCTCCTTTAAAGCTCTAAGATTCTCCCTAACGTCCGCTCTTGATACTGTGATATCCTCTGGTAAATTTGAATTGTAAGACATAATAAATTTCCTCCTAAGTTTTTATTTAATATATTTCTTGATTTCCTATTAATATTTAATACAAGCTAATAAGGCTACGTTACGAGGGTGGGTTTCGGTGTCACCTGTATTTGATACAAATCTATGGTCACTTGTAGCTGTAGCCATTCCGCCTGTATCCATACAACACGGAACATCAGCATCCGTTGAGTCACCATTAGCGGTAGGATCAAGATTAGTTTCAAAAAAATAATGATTATGTTTTTTTAAAGTGTCAGTTTGAACACTGCCAAATTTCCTATCGCTATCAATACCTCGCCCTTCATCAAGCCCACGAATAAATTCACCGCGTAGATCAGGTAAATTAAACGTGGTTTTACCATCACCTGTCCCAAATGAAATACCAACCATATTGTACAAATCAGCAAACACATCTCTTGATACTTCTCGACCATCGCACAATAACCAACCTTCTGGCGGAAACTGCCTTGCAAAATAGTTTACTGTTCCAACTGGATTTTTTTCATTACAGCAACACATATAAATTTCCTCCTAAAATTTTTATTGAATATATTTCTTATTAATATTTAATACAAGCTAATAGAGCAATGTTACGAGGGCGAGATACTCCGAAACCGAACTGAACTGAATTACTTACCACTGATTGATGTGAACCAGTTTCTATCCACGCATTATATATTTCTTTATAGTCAGAAATATTTTCTAGTTCATCTAAACCGACACGTTGATTCATTAGCCCTTTATTGTCATCTAAATTTATAAAACTAGTAATGCAATTATGACTTACAGTTGGATCGGTTACTACTAATGAGCCTTTTTGTTTGCTTCCAAACACACGTCCTTTATCAATGCCCCGACTATCATCAAAGCCACGAACAAATTCACCACGTAAATCAGGCAAGTTAAATGTTGTACTACCGTCACCGTCACCAAACATAGTACCAACTGCATCGAATAAATTTGCATAATCTACTCTTGATACTGCTGAACCATCAGCTTTTAACCAACCTTCTGGTGCTGAAAACCTAGCAAAATATTCAACTGCACCAACTGTAGCACCTCCACTTTTCTTTAATTTATCAATCTGTTTCTGCAAATCCTCAATTACCGGAATCACACTAGGATCAAACTTGCCACCATCTCCCAATACGGCAAACTTACCAAGATCCTCTTTCCCCTTAGATACAACTACAAATTCTTCATTAACGTTTACTGTTCTTGACATAATAAATTTCCTCCTAATATTTTTATTGAAAACCGACATATCCAAAAGACCTCTTATTCTCAATGCTTTTTGTCTTGTATATCGGCTTTCACTTATATACATTCTTTGAGCAGAGATTTTTAAACACATAACGACAAAATTTTTATAATTATTTTTTATGTCTATTTAAAGGCATTAAAAAAGCACCCCGAAGGATGCTATATCATTGATTTATTCATTAATTTTTCTAAATATCTACCGTAAAAAGAGTGAAGATTTCTCTTCACTCCTAAAGGTATTAATATTTAATACAAGCTAATAAAGCTATATTACGAGGACGTGTTTCTGTGCCACCAACACTATACATATTCTCCCCTTGTCTGTTGGAGCCAGCATCGAGTCCTTTTACAAATTTCGTTCCATTGGCTGGCGTACCAGTACATTCAACATCATGTTAATGACTTTTAAAAGAATCCACTTGCCAACTGCCAAGGCTTCTGCTAGAGTCCACTCCGCGCCCATCGTCAAACCCACGTACAAACTCACCGCGAAGATCAGGTAAATTAAACGTGGTATTGCCATCACCTATACCAAATGTAGTGCCTATTGCAGCAAATAAATTAGCATAGTCTGTTCTAGAAACTGCTGAACCATCAGCTTTTAACCATCCAGCTGGTGCAGATATTCTAGCAAAATATTCTACAGCACCAGCTGGAACTGCCTTGTTAGTGCAAGCTGCAATAATATCAGTTACGCTTTTTCCTCCAACAGTATCTGCATTCGTTGCAGTATCTGCTTGCGCTGCATTTGCAACTTTCCCCGTAACCGCAATTGTAATCTTGTCGTTATTTGTATCAGCAGTTAAAGCAATATTGGTTCCTGCTTCCAACTCAATCGTATCTTCTTGACTAGTAACCTTAATAGTTGTCCCATTAACTACCACATTTGAAAAAGCGTTTTTCCCTTCTAATATATCAATTTTTTCTTGTAAACTTTGATCAGCTTTAGTTCTAACATCTACTTCGGTATCAATAGAACTTTGCAATTTACTATCTGCATCAGTACGTGCTGCTACTTCTTTATCAGCACTAGACTGTAAAGCTGTATCGCCATCGGTACGTGCCGTAATCTCTTTAGAAATTTGATCTTGCAAATCTTTATCGGCAGCATCTCTTGCCGTGGCTTCCGCTTCAATATTGCCTTGCAATTGCTGATCAGTGTCAATATTACCCTGAAGTTTTTTTATCCGCTTCCGTTCGCTCCGTAACTTCTTTTGTAATTTGGTCTTGTAAATTATCAATTACCGGAATTACGCTTGGATCAAACTTGCCTTCATTCGCCAACTCTACTAATTTACCGATATCCTCTTTCCCTTTAGATACAACAATAACTTCCTCCGGGCAATAAACTGTTCTACACACAAAAAGCCACTCCTAATATACCTTTTTTAAGCCGATATAACCAAAGACCTCTTATTTAATAATTGCGCTTGTACTTGTATATCGGCTTTCAGTTATATACATTCTTTGAACTTGGTTTTTTAAACGGGTAAAAATAAAAAGCTGCCAACGAAAGAAGACAGCTTTTCAAAAAAACTCTGCAATTTTTATGCACAAAATAAATTTTATTTTGCATTTATTTCTATGCCATTTATGGTATCATAATGTGTTGCACCACCATTTACACTATCAAATCTAGCACAAAAAGTACTTACCGTTGCAGGGGGGGTACATATAGAAGTCATTGGTATTTTAAAGCAATCAATATATCCTGTAATAATACTACCGCTTGTAATAGGATTGTGAATATATCTTGTTACCTTAGAAGGTGTAATAATTGAACCATTACGATAGAAATAGTATGAACTGTAATATCCAACAGTTTTGACTTCGACATAAAAATATCCATCATAGTTTGTTAGAGGTGAGAGATTACTACGAAGAACCCAATTACCTGATGAATCTGGTCCTACAGCTGTAATTTGGACACTAGATAATTTCGGAGCTGGCCCCGCACTAACAATGGAACAAAGCCCCATTGAGAGACAAATAACCATTAAAATTAGAAATACTCTTTTCATTTTTAATATCCTCCTTGTTAATGAAAATTAAACAATAGAAATACAAGGAACAAAGATTATTATTTGAATTCATTCCCCCTTAAAGTAAAATAAAACTTTTGAAAACCAGTAAGCCAAAGATCTCTTATTTTAACTGCATGTGTATCCTGCGTATTGGCCTTCACTTATATACATTCTTTGAACTTGGTTTTTTAAACAGATAAAATCAAAAAAAAATTCCGTAATTCTTCAATGCTTTTTAATACCTCTTCTAAATCTGACAATTATATCAACTCCTTTCATGACTAGATTGTGCAACATTCACAAGTGATATAGCTGTCATTTTGGGGCATAACAAAAGCCGCTCACACATTCGTAAGCGGCTCATCTGTAAACTTTTCATGATATTATCTTAACACCTAAAAACCTAAAAAAACGGAAGGTCGAGGGAAAATTCCGGGAAACTTTGGGGAAGATTTGAGGAAAGAAAAGGGAAGATGTTTTTAGCCAAAGTTATCAATAGTACTATGCGGTAGCTTGAAAAAGCAAAAACTTAGCTGCTTCGGACGTGCAACAGCACCAAATATCATGAACGCCATATCCTTTATACCCCTATTTGCTTTAGCCCTGGCAGTCTTCCCCGTACAATCAATTTCAATGCCGACCTCTTCCCAGCTCTTTTTCTCAAAATAATACCCTGTAATAGCACCCCTTTCTAGTTTGCCTATAGCGAAGAGCGCACGTTCAATTTTATTTATTACTGCGTTAAGTTCGCTGATATCTAGCTCAATCTGTCTGAACTTTTCCTCAATCTCTATTCTTTGAGATGCTGCTTCAGTTTGATTTAACTCACTACTGCCACCACCAGTCGAATCACCATACTTTGCAATAGATACCGAGCATTCACTTAAAAGAGTTAATTGATTTATTCTATCCTCTTCAAGGTTAGCTATCATAATTCTAAAATAGTTATAATTACGCAAATATTCACGAACTGTGTTCTCATAAACATTATATTTATCGCTCAATCTCTCCACCCCCGCACACTAACTAGTAAACGCACAACAAGGACGGTAAAAAAACCGTCCTTTTATATTATCTATATTCTTTTCCGGTGCTCTTATTTTTCAATGCTATCCGCCCAACAACTTCAAAACCCGCAGCTTCAAACATTGCTCTTGCGCCCTTAATGAGCGGATTTAAAATATCATCGATTGTATCGTGGTTCGATTCTTTATCAATATTTTTTATTGCGTTATATGCAGTAAGGTCTTTATATCCGCTACCGTTTTTCTGCAAGTTTTGTACTTCTTTCATTGATAAATGCCCTCTCTGTCAGCTACCTAAATTGCTAGATTGCATGGATCCACGTAACCACTCCTAAAATTCTTATCGATAGCTTTTAGAAGTTTGGCTTCGTGTGTATCCTCATGAGGCTGTTGCTGCTCTTTTTCAACAAAATATCGATTGGTTATCAATGTAGCTTTTTCCCCAGTAGTTGGGTAAACTTCCTTTTCAGCTGTCCGATCGGTGAACACGGTAGCTCCGCACTCTCTACAACGTGCTCTATATTTGTTTTTACTTAACTTGCAGAAATATTCGGCACCGCATTTGCACTCAATTTTATAACTCGTTGGTGGTTCATCATGGTCATGAACTCGTTCAACTTCTTTTTTACCTAGTACCATTAAATCGGCTTCCTCTAAGCCGTAACCTCTGAATATTGCTAAGGACTGTGTATCGTATTGCAAAAAGTTCATTATTGATATGACAAGCAACGACAGGGCGGTTTCTATCAATATTTTTAAAACCTTCTAAGATGTTTCGTGCTACGTACCCAGGTAGATCTTCTTCAATTTTCTTTCCATCTTTTAAATAAAAATCAGCTGGCACCATTCCCTCTGGCTCCTTTCGCTTCACTACTGCAGCAAGTTTTCGAACAATATCGTTTGCTAGTGGGAATCTGGACAAATAAAGCACCACATTTCGGATTAGCGCATGCAGCATAATGGCTTGACTCACATTTAGCAGCTTCATTTTCAGTATCAAATTCGTTTCCGCACAGTTCACATTTATAAACTATTTTTGGCATTTATAACACCCCGATTATTTGAGTTGTTTTTATCCCATAACCTTCTCCTCATATAACGCATTGGGTGGATCCTCCACCATAAACAACGAAGGATTACTCTATCTATCATCTTTGGTCCAAGCAACTCTTTTTTCCCAAAAAACCGTTTCAACTATCGTTTTCTGCATATTCTCACCCCTAATGCCTTTTTATAAATAAATTCATTTCTTGCCGGTATAAATCAAAAACTACTGGATATACTAAAACTGCTTGACATACATGTATCTGATCAAGGTATTTTTTCTCCTACTTAACAAGACCACCAACGAAGCTGGCCTTGTTATTTTTTTATAAAACATTACAAATCGTATAAATTATAAATTACTGGGGATACTAATATCGACATAGATTCTATAAGTTCCTTTCTAATTAAGATCACCAGCAGTGTGGTCTTATTTTTTTTATCGCATAAATGCAAACTTACTGGATAAACTAATATTGTATATCCCAACTGATCATAATTTTTCTTTTCTCCTCTCCAAACAAGACCAACTGCAACGGTCTTGTTATTTTTTTACCCAAATAAACTCATTTCATCTTGATTACATACTTTCCACATAATCCGCAACATATGGCGCAGAATAGTATTATAAAAATAATAAGGAGATGTTAATATGAATCAAAACAAACCTCAAACACCTTCAGGCAACAGAGATCCAAATCCTCAGCATATACCTGGATTCGATCCAACTCTGCATTTAGATCCGAAGATTAAACGAGAAATGGAAAATAATCAGGCGCCTAAGAAAAAATCAAATCAGCATTAAGTAGTTTTATATTAAATCCTGCGATAAAACTCGCGGGTTTTTTAATGCATAATCAACTTTTTCCCTCACGCTATCCCCAACCTTTTCCGTAACCTATCCGATTTCTGCCGATTCTTCACTGTACTTGGCTTATTTAGCAGATTTCTGAGCTTACTGCACTCATTGACTTGCTTGTGATTGAGGTCAAAGGCTGTGTATCGTTGTTTCATTAGCCAACATCACCCTGTACCAACTTCAACCTATCCGTTGTCTTGCTAATTAATTCTTGCACTTTGTTATCCGGTAAAGTTTTCATTACAATCTCTGCTAGCATCATAGACCTGCTGCGCCAATATAAAGCCACACAGACTGCCAAACGGTTAGAATTTGGCGGTACAGTTGATAATGGTGGTAAATGGGCAGGCGAAGAAAAACCAGAGGACGATTTTATTTTCACAACATGGGACGGGAAGCTTGCACATCCAGACAGTATAAACACTTGGCTCAAAAATTTTGTTAAAAACGATTCTTTGCCAGCTATAACGCCGCATACCTTTAGGCCTATGGCAGCAACCTATCTAATTACATCAGGTGTAGATATTCGTACCGTGGCAGGCAAATTAGGTCATGCCAACACAACCACAACGACAGTCGTATATAGTCATTTACTTAAATCAGCTGAAAAAGAAACAACCGATAAAATGGAATCGTTTATACAGCAAGCAACTCAAAAAGCAAAAGAGCAACAAAAAAAGCAGGCCAAATAGCCTGCTAATTTTCTATATCTTTTGGTTTCTTTTTATTCATTTTTAAAAACAAACACTAAATAAACACTATTGTTTACATAAATAAAAGCCTCCGCATACCGCGAAGGCTATAATTTACTGGTGACACACCGGGGAATCGAACCCCGAACCTACTGATTAAGAGTCAGTTGCTCTGCCAGTTGAGCTAGTGAGTCGTTAATGTAGTATTAACTTACTTAAATATATTACATCAAAATCAAATTGATTGCAAGTAGTTTTTATAAAAAAAAGCAATATTTATAATTTTTTTTACAATTATTATATATAATATATTCCATTTTTTCATTTTTGTCTTTTAAAATAGCTCCATCCGTCAAATATTCTTCGGCATCCATAATGTTTGATTAGTGTAATAACTATTTTTATATGTTTAAAAGCTTCTTGTTTTTGTGTCTATAGTCCTCTGTACTGTTTAGGCTTGTTTTCGTATAATAAATTAAACAAATAAAGTAATAAGGAGAAAATTATGTCAGCATATGAGGAAATTGAAAGTATTCTACTAAAAAATCAAAAGAATTTATCTGATTTAAACAACTTATTAAATACTGTAAATAAAACTAAGTTTGACGAAAAAATTTTACAGCAAAAATTAAATGATGACTCCATTTCTTATAATACAATGCGTCAAATTGCAGATATTTTAGGATATGAAGTTGTTTTGCAACCAAAGTTAAATAGTGCGAAGAAAAAATATAATCTACTTGAAGTAAAAAATGCCTGGGATATCACAGAAAAGCCATTATATGCACTAACAATTGTTGCTCAGTTAAAAAATGACACTTTCATTAAAATGACATTTGAAAATAATTATGGTATTCTACCTGAATTCGAATCATATACAGATACTCCACCACTAGATCTGATGAATGGTGCTGATGAATTACCAGAATTTTTATTTGAAAGTTTTGGTTTAAAAAAACTTTATACTTTATAAAATAAGAGTATCCATAGAAAATTACATATTTAAAATTATAACAAAAAACTAGAGCTATTTATTTGCACCGTTGCTTATAAATAACTCTAGTTTTTTTCGTTTATATTCTTTTATTTTTGACTAGATTTTAACGCTTGGTCTAAATCGTCAATAATATCTTGTCCGTCTTCAATACCAATAGATAAACGTATAAGATCTGGTTGAACCCCGGCGCTTTCAAGTTGTTCTGGGGTAAGCTGAGAATGCGTTGTGCTTGCTGGATGAATAACAAGTGATTTTGCATCACCAACATTAGCAAGTAATGAGAATAAATTCAATGCATTGATGAATTTTTTACCAGCTTCCAGTCCACCTTTAATACCAAAAGTAAATATAGAGCCTGCTCCTTTGGGAAAGTATTTCTCTGCTTTTTTATGTTCTGGATCTGCTTCTAAGCTTGGATAACTAACCCAGCTAACAAGTTCATGACCTTCTAGGAATTTTGCAACTTTCAGAGCATTCTCAGCATGCTTTTGCATACGAAGAGGTAAAGTTTCAAGTCCTAGTAAAAACAAGAAACTATTAAACGGACTTAGGCATGCCCCAAAATCCCGTAAAATTTGTACTCTTAATCTAGTAATAAAAGCTGCTGCTCCTATATCTTTTGCATAATTTAAGCCATGATAACTAGGATCTGCCTCACTAAGTAGTGGGAATTTACCGTTATTCCAATCGAACTTGCCACCATCAACAACAATCCCCCCCATTGAAGTCCCATGTCCGCCGATAAATTTTGTTGCAGAATGTACAACGATATCCGCACCAAAATCAATTGGACGGCATAAATATGGACTAGCGAAGGTGCTGTCTACAATGAGTGGAATTCCATGTTCATGTGCTATTTTAGCAACTGCTTCAATATCTAAAATATCTGCTTTTGGATTACCAATACTTTCGGCATAAAGCGCTTTTGTTTTTGGTGTAATCGCCTTTGCAAAATTTTCTGGGTCACTTGCATCAACAAAATTTACGTTAATTCCATATTTCGGCAAGTTATAAGCAAACATATTATAGGTACCACCATATAAAGTAGTTGAGCTTACAATTTCATCACCGGCTTGTGCAATATTTAAAATAGATGCAACAATAGCCGCATGGCCAGAACTAAATGCCAAAGCTGCTATCCCATTTTCAAGCATCGCAACTCTTTTCTCAAATATATCGGTTGTAGGATTCATAATTCTACTATATATATTACCGGATTCTTTTAAACCAAATAAATTGGCAGCATGCTCTGCATCTTTAAAATTATAGGCTGTTGTTTGATAAATAGGGACTGCTCTGGAGCCTGTTGCTACATCAGGTTCTTGACCACCATGTACTGCTAATGTCTCAAAACGCAAATTTTCTGGTAATGCCATTAAAATCTCTCCCATTCAATATATTTACAAATAAGTTGTTTTCCAATAAACAAGTAAGTTTTTTTGTAACTTTCTTATTAGATTAAATATATAATATACCATATCTACAAGCTTGTCAATATATTCATATATGTTTTGTATGTTTTATTTTTTGCTAGAGAAATATCCTAACGTTAAAGTCGCAATTGTAATCCCTAAAGGGATACCAACCGTTGTCATACTTGAAATATCAGCTAAATAGATGCCAATTATTTTATCATGGACAACCATACTCCCTGCCGTCCATGTTAAAATACCTGAGCCAACATAAATAAGCATCGGATATTTTGCCATTAAAGTACCGATTCCCTTACTTCCCCATACAACAATCGGTACACTAATCAAGAGTCCAATAGCAACTAATAAAAAATCTCCATGCGCCGCACCTGCAATCGCTAATACATTGTCAATCCCCATTACAGCATCGGCAACAATAATAGTTTTGATTGCTGACCAGAAACTTGCCGACGCCTTGATGTGTTCGCCCTCTTCTTCTTGTTTTAATAATTTATAGGCAACTGGAATTAACACTAGCCCGCCCATCGCTTGTAGATAAGGAATTGTTAATAGCCATACAGCAAACAACGTCATAATAGTCCGAATCACAATCGCACCTAACGTTCCTATATAAATTGCTTTATTACGTATTTCTTTTGATAAACTTCGCGAAGCTAGCGCAATTACTACGGCATTATCTCCTGCCAAAACTAAATCTAAAATGATGATAGAAAATAGTGCTGATAAAAATTCCATTGATAGTATATCCATTGTTTCTCTTCCTCCTGCAAATGTTTTTCATCCTAATTCACGTACCAATAGTTTATTATCTAGGACTTTATAAAAGATTATTCCTCCTCTTTCCCTTTTAAAACTAGCTAAATTAAAAGAGACTTTTAGTATGACATTTAGAACTATGTCATACTAAAAGTCTCACTAATTGAACAAGTTCAACGACACAGCCAGATGTATAAAAAACAACATGCTTGTTGACAGTGTCTATCTAGTTACTCCCTTTTAGAGAAATCATACTATTTTATTAATTATACTATGCAAAAAAATCAATGTCAATATTCATAAATCTTGCAATAATAGTTTCGCCCCAATCGCCAGTAGAATGATTCCTATTATTTTTTGCCAATCAAAATGCATTTTTTCTAAACCAAACAACCCCAAATAATCAATCAGAACCGCAGTCAATACTTGACCAATAATAATCGCTGTTGTAGCATTCGCAACACCAACTTTCGGTATACTTGCGGCAACCAGATAAATAATAAAAATACTAATTACACCACCTAAATAACTATACCAAGGCGCTGCGCTAACTTGGTTCAGATCACCTTTACCAAGCTGAAAACCAAATAGTAATATGGATACTACGACAGTACCAATGATATGTACAATGAAGGTAGTTTCAAGTAAACCTACGACTTTGCTTAATGTTGCATTTAGAGACCCCTGCACTGCCATCAACATTCCTGATAGTGCTGCTATTAACAATGAAAATAGATTTGTTGAAAGATTAAATTGCAATAAACCATCTCCTACAAGTATACTTATTCCCTTATTAGTTTGCTTTAAGAGTCTAATTTTATACTATAAATAAAAAACAAAAGGTTGTTATAAAATAAATTATCTTATAACAACCTTCTGCTCATTCTATAATATATACCACAATCTCTTGTCTACCAAATTGCAATGCTTCACCATGCGTATCAAACGCTAAGTCAATACGATTTCCCTTTATCGAACCGCCAACGTCATCAGCGATGGCATTACCATAGCCAGGTATGTATAAACGTGTTCCTAATGGAATAACATTAGGGTCAACAGCTACTAAACCTTTTCTTAGCGGGCTCCCTGTTGCTGTAGTACTACCATTGCCAGGATCATGTGCGCTATAAGCGGACGCAATCATCGACATGGCACGCATATTTCTATCGGGTACTGTTTCAGCCCTACGAAGATAGGCTAACGTCAGTTCCCCAACAATACCATCTGGTGTTAAATTATGTGTTAATTGAAATTGTCTTACTGCCTCAAAAGTGTTTTGACCAAATACGCCATCTACTGCACCTATATTATAGCCTGATTCAAGCAATAGGTTTTGTACTGTCTTTACATTTTCACCAGACATTCCTCGCTTAATCAAAAAACCTTTTGTAGTCATTTGATTACTAGCATTTGTAGTTTCTTTGTGAACTTCTTCATTCGCTTCTTTCGTAGCCGCAAATGAACTCACATTGGTTAAAAATGCAATCATTGTTAGTGCTACAAGCACTTGATAAAATTTCCGCAAATATACCACCTCGCTATTTAATTTCGACCTATACTTTTCTATTATATTATATATAGTGTTTTAAGTCAAAAAAGAGGGATTAAGACCATATATCATAATAATTATTTATCATAAATTCAAAGTTCAATCTAACAAAGCCCTCTTTCATTTACGAAAGAGGGCTTTGTTTTTCAACTAACGAATCAGATGATATTCTTTTTATATGCAGCATATAAAGCTTTTAATTCTTGTATTTTATCATACATTTCAACTTGTAAACCAGAAGCAGTTGCATAATCTTCTTCTTCTAAAGCTTCAGTAAGAAGTGTAAATAAACATTTTTCTTCTAAACTATCTTTAGCTAAGTAGCAACGTAATTCATTTACTTTGTTCCACATGTAACAATCTTGGTCTGTAGTATAATCAGCTTCAAATTCTTTACATGATCTAACAATTGATAAGTTTTCAGGCATAATACGACTAAGAAGTTCTGTTTTCCAACGAAGTAATGCACCAGCAACAAATGCATCAATAATTTCAGTACGTAATGCACCACCAGCAGTAAGAACAGCCTTCTTATCTGGGTGTGTTTCCATCGCAGTCATATTCTCCCAGACAGTTGCAGGATGCATGCCAAATAAACTACTACGTTCTTCCTCAGTATAATCTTCAAATACATCTTCTTCACTACGATATGCTCTATCTTTTTCAAGGTAGAAACCTTCTTGACCAGCCTCTTTAGAAAGCTCAGCTAATAATTCATCCGTAGTTTTACCTATAGCAGCTTTTACACCGTCAAGAACTGCAGAGTAGATAGCAGCTAAAGTCACATAAGTATTCGTGTATGGATTACATGCACGTAATTCAAATCTAGTTGCATATGGATTATTAATATCACGAACAAGACCAGCTAAAATGGTACGATTACGGGATGGAACAGCTGGAGTGTGACCAAGAGAAGTTACGATACAAACTGGTGCTTCAAAACCAGGTTTTAAACGATTTAAAGAATCATTTGTAGCAGATACAAATGGGTTAATAACTTCATAGTTTTTAAGAAGACCCATGATAGCACCATAACCTACCGCACTCATGAAATCTTTTGTCATTTCAGTTGGTGAGAACAAGTTAACGATTTTACCAGATTTTAATTTAGCAGCCATACCAATATGTGTATGTTCACCATTACCAGCAAGACCAATCATAGGTTTTGCTTTGAAATTAACTTCAAGACCATTCTCTCTAAAAATTTCTTTTACAAGAGTACGAACTAATAATTCATTGTCTGCTGCTTGAAGAGCATCGGCAAATCTCCAGTCAATTTCGATTTGCTCACAAACATGAGTTAAATTACCGGATTCATCAATATGAGCTTTTAATCCGCCAACTTCTTTATGACCCATTTCAGCACCTAAACCATATTTATCAAGCATGATAATGGATTGTTCTAATGCAGTACGTACGGCACCGCGAGTACGTTGCCAGTATTGTTCTTGCATTACTTGAGAAGCCGATAACTCAGTAATTTCTGTTTCGCTTAGCGGAGTTTTAACCCAAAATTCTAATTCAGTTGCTGATGTAAAAAGAATATCAGCGATTTCACTGCCATCAATATGTTCTAAGCCAGAAACTTTATGATTTTTAGCAAATAGATCAAGTAATTCTTTTTTAATATAAACTAAAGTATCAGCTAAAACTGCACGAGAGTCAACTCTCTTACCTTCATGTATCAAAAATGCAGGGATACGTAATGTACCAACTGGTTTACCTAATTCTTCATCGTAGTGTTCACAATTGTAATCAACAAACCAATTAACACTTGGATCAATAGGCATATCTACTTTTGCATTATTAAGAGTAGCAATTCCAGTGAGAACAACTGAAGAACCATCTGTTTGTACTGCACTGCCTTCGTAAAAACCATCAATATCTTTCAAAAATACGCTCATAGGAATTTTCTCATCAGTGTCATTACCTGCTAAATCAATACCAACAAGTGAAACAAATTTAATCTCAGGACGCGCTTGCAATATACTAAGAACTTCTGCTTTTGCTGTACCAGCAGGGATTACATACAATAAATCATTCATCATTCGTACCACCTCTAAAATTTTTATTTATTTTTATGAAAAAAGAAAAGCAACAAAAAAAATCCACATGACAAACATAGTTATATAACCAAAGTCAACATAAACTATGTTAACCCTGAATTCATAACAATATATATATCATCTGGCGCCGTTGCCTAAAACTATTTAGTTACTATATGGTTATGATAGCATAGATATATAAGTTTTGTCTAGTTCATTTTTACCAAAAAGGCAAAAATTTATCCATTAGCTTTGACATAATATCAAACCTAATGGATAAATCTTGTACACTTTATTTTGTGATATCTTCATCATAGCTAACGATATCCAAAAGATTCACTGCTTCACTTTGTGGTAATTGCTCAACATTTTTTAATTTACGTTCAATTGTACGAGATTTTTGTGCCGCAGTATTAATCGAATTGCTTGCTTCTTGTAATTTTTTATGCGTTTTATCTAGTAAATCACCAAACTTACTAAACTCTGTTTTTACCGCACCTAAAATCGACCATACTTCTGAACTACGTTTTTCAATTGCAATTGTTCGAAATCCCATTTGTAAACTATTTAGTAATGCTGCCAATGTCGTCGGCCCTGTTACCACAATTTTATATTTGTTCATTAAAAGTTCGCAAAATCCTGGAATCCGTAGTACTTCAGCATACAAGCTTTCTATTGGTAAAAATAATATGGCAAACTCTGTTGTACTTGGTACACTAATATATTTTGTCATGATATCTTTCGCTTCTGCTTTAATTCTAACTTCTAATGTCTTTATGCACTGTTCTGCCATCACGCTATCTGCTTGCTCTTGCGCTTCTAATAGTCTTTGATAATCTTCCAACGGAAACTTTGCATCAATTGGCAGCCATATATTTTCTTGTCTTTCACTTCTTCCTGGTAATTTAATTGCAAATTCAACCCGCTCATTACTCCGAGGTACTGTAGCAACATTTTTTTCATATTGCTCTGGCGTTAAAATCTGTTCTAGCAGATTTCCCAATTGTATTTCACCCCAAATACCACGTACTTTTACATTGGATAAAACACGTTTTAAATCCCCAACCCCTGTTGCAAGGATTTGCATTTCACCTAAACCTTTATGTACTTGTTCTAGACGCTCACTGACTATACGAAAACTTTCACCCAATCGTTTTTCTAATGTATTATGTAGTTTTTCATCCACTGTTCTACGCATTTCTTCTAATTTTGTATTGTTATCCACTTGTAGTGATTTTAATTGTATTTCAATACTTTCGCGTAACTGATTAAACTTATTTTCATTCATTTGCGTCAAACTATTTAATTGTTTGATAAAGCTATCTAATTGGGCTAACTGGTTGATATTATTCTCGCTTACACGTGTTACAACAGATTCATTAAAGCGGTTGAGTGTATTTGCTACTTCTTCACGTAGTTCTCTCGTATCCGTTTTACCTTCTGAGCGATTCTTTCTCATCTCATCTTGTAATAACTGTTCTAATCGCATTAGATTAAATTCTAATCCAGATAATACTTTTGTCACATCTTTTGTATTATCCATATTTTTCGATAGGATCAAAAAGATTAAAATACCCAGAACTAAATTAATAAAACAAACTATGATGATTCCAATATCCATGTACTAACACCCACCTTTGCTATACTAAACATTTGTTCTATTCATCATTTATAAAAAAACGCTCCCGAAAATAAATCGAGAGCATTCATTATCATTTTTCTAAAGCTGTTACATGATCAATGAACCAATCTACCCATATATCTAAGAATCCCGCTTCACTTATTAATTCTTCTACTGTATGAATACGTTTTTGTTCCAAAAACATTCTAACACGTTTATTTTCAATCGTTTTCTTTACATAAAAATCTTGATTCACAGTTTCCTTTACTGGAAATACAACTGTATATTCATGATAAAGTTCATCTGACATGGATTCATAAATACTAGTTGGTCGAACCATATAAGCCTCCCATTTTTCTTCGGCAGAGGCTAACATATGTTCGATTTCATTTATTTGCTGCTTAGCTTTACCTTTATAGGCTTCTAAACATTTTTTTAATTCTTCTTGATCATCTAGAATAACTGCACATAATAAATTTTGCACTGCAGTATAACTTGATAAATCATATTTTCTTATTTGATCAGATTCCTGAATCGTTTTAAGCCAAGTCTTCACACGATTGCCCATAATAGTTCTTGCTTCATCTAAAACTTCTTCATCAAGCATATGTAATTGTAAGCAAAGGTTAGAAATTTTTTGAGTTACTTCTCTTACATCAAGTGCTTTAGGACCGCAGCAATCACAATACCCTTCTTCTTGATAAATAAAAGGTTCTTCTGCTTTAAGCGCATTCTTATCTGGGAATGCAAGTCCACGCTTTTCATACATTTCTTTTTGTTTTGCAAAACGTTCTTTGGAAAAGTATACTACACCAGCTTGATTATACTTGACTTCCAAGCTTTTGCCACAGGCTAAACAATTGTATATTTTTTTCGGAAGATTAACGGCAACATACTTATCTCGCGTTGGTATAAAAAAACTATATGGCGCTGTTTCAACAAAAGTATAGTTAAAAACATTAAGTAAAGCATCTGTTATCGTTACTTGATTATTCATATATTGCACCTCTTATATTCTTTTTCACATCATTTTTACACATAAAAAAACCTCCTGATCGCTCAAGAGTTATATAATTATACTCCTATATTCAATTTATTATATCGTATAAATACAGCAAAATCAACATAAAGGTAATTACTCTTTACATGATATATTTAAACATATGTTTGACTTTATTACTTTCTAGTCGTATTATAGCATATGTAAATTTCATGTATAAATAAAAGAAGTAGGTGTTATTATGTCCAGTTTATTTACTAGAGCGCAAGCTTGGAAACTATTAAATGAATATAATAAAGATGATTTTCACCTCAAGCATGCGCTGATCGTCGAGGGTACTATGCGTTATTTTGCTAATGAACTAGGTTTTACCGAAGAATCAGATTTTTGGGGCATCGTTGGACTTTTACATGATTTAGATTTCGAACTTTACCCAGAAGAGCATTGCACAAAATGTCAAGAAATTATGCGTGAAAATGGAATTGATGAAAAAATAATTCGCGCCGTTGCAAGCCACGGTTATGCGATTCGTGTTGATATTAAACCAGAACACATGATGGAGAAAATTTTATACGCCACAGACGAGCTTACAGGCTTAATCGGCGCGGTCGCTATCATGCGTCCTTCAAAAAGTGTATCCGATCTAGAATTGAAATCTGTAAAGAAAAAATATAAAAGCAGCAACTTTGCGGCGGGCTGTTCTCGTGAAGTTATCGAACGCGGTGCTACTATGCTAGGCTGGTCACTCGATCAACTCATTAGCAAAACAATTCTTGCAATGCGTAGCTGTGATGCCGTCGATTAAATAAAAATAGATAAAAAGCTTATAAAAAATGACAGTGAAATCATATGTAGAAGTTTCACTGTCATTTTCGTTATTTATTCACAAAATCAAAATAAACTCTACACCTATAAATAAGCAACAAAAAACCTCTGAAATAAATCAGAAGTTACATTTGTGAACTGGTGCCGAGGACCGGAATCGAACCGGTACGGTTGTCACCAACCGCGGGATTTTAAGTCCCGTGCGTCTGCCAGTTCCGCCACCCCGGCATATGATAAAATTGGAGGCGACACCCAGATTTGAACTGGGGAATAAAGGTTTTGCAGACCTCTGCCTTACCACTTGGCTA
>Ga0316600_10000248_pt1 | contig 29440 bp, 23 predicted proteins | sample OWC_soil_day5_CT_FD_207652 | JGI IMG/M metagenome (GOLD analysis project Ga0316600, IMG submission 207652) | Wetland soil microbial communities from Old Woman Creek delta, Ohio, United States - OWC_soil_day5_CT | ecosystem: Environmental > Terrestrial > Soil > Wetlands | place: USA: Ohio... | reverse complement strand
AGCACCTTCAGCAATATCAAGTTCTACTTCTTTCAACGCTTCCCGGCTATTGGCTGGATCCATTTGATAAGACCGACGATCACCAAATTGTGGCGTAGAATGCGCCGCATCTCTAAATGGACCATAATAAGCCGATGCATATTTTACGGCATACGACATGATGGATACGTTGCTAAACCCAGCTTCATCTAACGCTTCGCGAATCGCCGCTACACGACCATCCATCATATCCGATGGTGCAATCATATCCGCCCCAGCCTCTGCTTGACTAACAGCAACCTTCGCTAATAGTTTTAACGTTGCATCATTGTCTACATACTGATCTTTTAATTGACCGCAGTGACCATGCGTCGTATATTGGCAAAGACAAACATCCCCAACGATCACAAGTTCTGGCAATGCCGCTTTGATCGCCTGCATTGCCCGTTGGACAGGACTGTTCATATCCCAAGCACTCGAGCCGATTTCATCTTTATATTCAGGTAAACCAAAAACTTCAACCGCAGGAATACCAAGTTCATAGGCTTCTTTTGCTACTTTTACGGCTTCATCTACTGATAAATGATAACAGCCTGGTAAACTAGAAATTTCTTCTCTGACATTTTCACCAGCCACGACAAAGATTGGATACACAAAGTCCTTTGCTGTTAATGTAGTCTCACAAACTAAACTGCGTACGCCCTCAGAAATGCGCATACGACGTGGTCTTAATTTTTGCTCATACATCAAAAATCACCTCTATATTATTTTACTAGTTCTTCTATTGATTTCACTAAACCGGTAATCGTATAATCTTCGGCGACTATCGTTGGTTCAATGCCATAATCAATACAAGTTTTTGCCGTGATTGGACCAATACAAGCTGTTTTTGTTTTACTAAGTAAATTTTTTCCATTTTCACTGAGCACGCTAAGTAAATTGGTTACAGTCGAAGAACTGGTGAACGTTACTAAGTCAATTTCGCCGTCTTGTAACTTTTGAATCAATAACTCGCTGTCTACTTCGCCAATCACCGTTTGATAAACTGGAGCAACATCAACGATTGCACCCATTTCACGAAGTTTTTCTGGCAATATTTCTCGTGCCTCTTTGGCACGTGGAATTAAAATTTTCATGCCTTTGTCTATTTTATCTTCTAATATCTCAATGATGCCTTCCGCTCTAAATTCAGCAGGAATCAGATCCGCTTTAATACCATACGTACGCAATTGATTTGCCGTCGATACGCCAATTGCTGCAATTTTTGCATTGGAAAGGACACGGCTATCCAAGCCTTTTTCGTCCAAACGAGCAAAGAAATGGTCGACACCATTTGCACTCGTAAAAATAAGCCAATGATAACTTGCAATATTAGCAATTGCACTGTCGATTGCTTCATAACTATCTGGCAGAGCGATTTTAATCGCTGGTGCTTCAATACAGTTTGCGCCAAGTGCCTCTAATTTATTGGTAAGGACACTCGCTTGTTCTCTGGCCCGCGTAACAAGAATATTTTTACCAAAGAGTGGGCGATTGTCAAACCAAGCCAATTTCTCGCGTAAGTTAACAACATCACCAACGATAAAAATTGCTGGTGGTTTCAAGCCTTGCTTTGCTACATCTTCAGCCGCAGTCCCTACGGTTGTCACGAGTACACGTTGCTCTGGTTTTGTCCCCCAGCGAATAACCGCTGCTGGTGTTTCTGCCGGACGACCATTTTTTATTAATTGCGATGTAATATGCGGTAAATTTTCTACGCCCATTAAAAAGACAAGCGTATCAACCCCTGTCGAAAGTTTATCCCAACGCATGTTAGATTTTCCTTTCGTCGGATCTTCATGCCCAGTGATTACTGCAAAAGAAGTGGCCACGGCCCGATGCGTTACAGGGATACCAGCATAGGCAGGTACAGAAATCGCGGAGGTAATGCCTGGTACAATTTCAAAAGGTAAATTATTTTCTACTAAAAGCAGTGCTTCTTCCCCACCGCGACCAAAGACGAATGGATCGCCGCCTTTTAAGCGTACAACTGTTTTTCCCTCTTTGGCTTTATCGACTAACAATTGATTGATATCTTCTTGACGCATCGTGTGCTGACTAGATGCTTTACCTACATAGATCATTTCTACATCTTTGCGCGCATGCCGAAGCAGGCGATCATCCGCCAAGCGATCATACACGATCGTATCGGCGATTTGAATATACTCCCATGCTTTCACACTAATTAACTTGTAGTCACCAGGGCCTGCACCCACTAAATATACCATACCTGCCATAAAAATTCCTCCTACAAAAAAGTCAGGTGAACAGCTTACCTCACCTGACCCATATATTATTTATTCAGTCATACAACCTAAATCTACCATAATTTTGCGTCCACCTGCGGCAAGCATACGATTTGCCAATTCTTCACCAAGTGAAGCTGCCTCACTAACTTTACCAACGACGCAATCCTTAATCACCGTTTGCCCATCAACAGTCGCGATAATCGCCTCCACCGTCAAGTTCTCACCTGCTAAAGTTCCAAACACACCAACTGGTACTTGACAACCACCTTCAACTGTTTTTAAGAAAGCCCTCTCTGCCGTCACAGCATAACGCGTTGCTGGATCATTTAAAAATGCCAATAGCGCTAACACTTCTGAATCATTTTCTCTCGACTCAATAGCAAGCGCCCCTTGTCCCACAGCCGGCAAACAAACTTCTTTCGGTAATATTTCTGTAATATGTTCTTCCCAGCCAAGCCTTTTTAGTCCAGCCGCAGCGAGCACAATTGCATCCAAGCTGTCAGTTTCTAGTTTTTTCAATCTTGTATCTACGTTACCACGTAAATCGCGAATGATCAGGTCAGGACGCACACTAAGTAATTGCGCTTTTCTTCTCAAGCTAGAAGTACCAACGTTTGCCCCTTGAGGTAAATTTGCAAGGGTCTTATACTTCGGGCTAATGATTGCATCACCTGGATTGACACGTTTGGTGATCGCCGCTAGCGTCAATCCTTCTGGCAACGCTGTTGGCATATCTTTTAAGCTATGCACTGCCAAATCAATGGTCCCTTCGAGCATTTCGGTTTCTAGTTCTTTCGTAAATAGACCTTTTCCACCAATTTTCGCCAGTGGCACATCCAGAATCTTATCACCAGTTGTGGTGATATATTTTAATATGACTTCTAAATCTTTATATTCGTTGCGTAAGCAATCCGCGATATGATTGGCTTGCCATAGTGCTAACTTACTGCCGCGCGTACCGATAACTATTTTTTTTCTCACTTTTTCTGTTCTCCCCTATTGTATCAAGTTTGAAAAGATCTCGCATTGCATTGATATAATACTGTTCATTACCAGTACCAGCTGCGCTATTGATTTTCACCATTGGTTCTCGCAACATTTTGCGTATAATCATATGCGACATCTGTTCCATCACTCTACGTTCTTCTGGCGTAATATCAGGCAATTTCGCCATTGCTCGTTTCACTTCACGTTGCCTCGTCCGTTCCGCTTTATCCGTTAACAACGCCATGACCGGTCGGAAGGATAAATAACGAAATTTATTGACGAGTTCCGCCACTTCTTCTGCTACTATTTCTCCAGCAAGTGCAGCCTCTTGCTCACGAACTTTAATATTTGAATCAACGACTGCTTCTAAGTCGTCAATATTGTATAAACTAACGCCTTTAACATCCGCTACTTCTGGTTCAACATCACGCGGCACGGCGATATCGATGAAAATAATCGGCTTGCCTTTGCGTTTTGTCATCAGTTGCTGCGTCTCCCAAGCTTTTACGATATAATGTGGTGCTCCCGTTGAAGTAATCACGATATCCGTATTGACTGCACATTGCATCGCATGTTCAGTTTTTATCGCTACGCCATGAAATTTCGCTGCCAACTCTACGGCCCGATCATAGTTTCGATTGGATACAAATACCGTTTCTACACCATGATCGACCAAATGCCTTGCCGTGAGCTCAGCCATTTGACCAGCACCAATCAATAACACCTTGGAACTTGCTAAATCACCAAATAAGTTCTTTGCCAGTTCCACTGCCGCATAACTAACAGATACTGCGCTGTAGGCAATTCTCGTTTCTGTACGAACACGTTTACCAACAGAAATCGCACGATGAAATAACGTATTGAGCACCGTGCTGGTCGTCCCAGCTTCTTTCGCGATCCAATACCCTTTTTTTACTTGACTCAAAATCTGTCCTTCACCAATCACCAATGAATCTAGACTAGCAGCCACGCGAAATAAATGCTCAATACAAGCTTCATCATAATAATGAAATAAATATGCATCTACATCATCATCATCATTACTAGCCAGATCATATAAAAATCGTTTTAGTGCTGGCAAAGATTCCTCAGCATCCTCAACGACAACATACAATTCACTACGATTACAAGTCGAAAGAATCACTGCTTCATTGATTTCTTCATACTCATCTATATGTCTAAGGCCATCTTTTACTTTATCAGCTGACAGAGAAAAGCATTCCCGCACTTCTACTGGTGCTGTCTTATGATTGAGTCCCACAACTACTAATTGCATGTTTTATTTTTTCCTCCGCCACGCTTAATTCACCCTGTTTTAGTAAATCAAGTATTTCTTTATTCATCGCTTTATTCCAAAAAATCTCACGCTCTCGACTGCTCTTTACCTTCGTTTTTATAAAAGAGCGCACGTTTGCCACCAGTTCTAAATATAGTTCATATTCAGTTCCATAGGTGTCTGCAAGCTCTGCTCGAAGTTGCCGCGACAAGGCTGGACTTTTCCCACCTGTTGAAACTGTAAACAACAAATCGCCACGATTTACTTGTGCTGGCACAGAAAAATCACTAACAGCTTCATTATCTACCACATTGACAAGTGAACCATTTTCCTTTGCCTCTAAAGCAGCTCGTTGATTTACTTCACTATGATCAGTAGCACAAACAACAAGAAAATAAGCATTTAAATCGCCTTGGCTATAAAACTTCGCACTATACATAATCTCACCCTGCTCAGCTAACTGAGCCAACTCCTCTATTAACACTGGACTAATCACCGTAACAATGGCCTTCGCTTTTAATAAAGCCTTGACCTTCCGATACGCAACATGGCCTCCACCAATCACAGCACACGGCCTACCCTCAATATTAAGATTCACCGGATAAACAGCCAATGCACTTTCACCTCGCCAAATTCAGCCTAAATACACCTTATAATATAATATATCTTTTTTTGATTAATTTCCATCATATTTTTCTACAAAAATACAAATTAAATTCTAGACAATTTGTCAGACCATAAAAATACGAAAGGAGTTGCTTATCAACAACTCCACACACAACCTATTCTAATGTCATAATTTTATTTTTAAGTGCATACAAAAGTGCTTGCGTTCTATCATTTACATTAATTTTACGGAAAATATTCGTCAAATGGTTTTTTACTGTTTTCTCACTGACAAATAATGCCTGCGCAATTTCTTGGTTACTAAACCCTTTTGCAATACAACGCAATACATCCATTTCACGGGCAGTCAATCTTTCGCTACGACGCTCTTTCCAAATTTCTTCGGCTCTCCCCCCTACATCGTCACATTGCGCCGCGCCAAATAATTTTTCAGCAATTTCTGGATAAACAAAAGCGTTGCCCTCATGCACCATATGAATTGCCTTAATGAGCATTTCTGGTTCTACACCTTTGAGCAAATAACCCATTACCCCATTTTTAAGCACTTCAATTACATAATTATCATCATCGTGAATCGTAAGCATAATAATTTTGGTCTGCATTTTCGTCGATTGTAACTGCTTCGCTACCTCAATTCCATTCATAATTGGCATATTTAAATCCAATAATAAAATATCTGGCTGAAACATTAACGTTTTTGCCAACGTTTCATTACCATCCACAGCTTCGGCAACTACTTCTAGATCTTCTTCTAGATCCAATACCATACGAATTCCTTGCCTTAATAATAAATGATCATCGGCAATTAAAATTTTGATTGACATGTTACTTCACTTCTTTCTACTTAACAATATTCGCTGTAAGAAAAATCATGACTTCTGTTTCACTCTTACTATTCTCTATATTACTGAAAAAACGACCCAATATCGGTAAATCTCCTAAAAAAGGAATCTTGTTTATCGTTTTACTTTCGTCACTACCAATCAATCCACCAATAACCATTGTTTCCCCATCCTTTAAACGAACGATCGTATCCGCCGACCGCTTATTAAATTTATAGGCTTTCAGATCAGCAACATAGGAGGGCGAACTAACCTCCGTATGTACCGTAGCCGTTATATAGCCGTCACGATTGATCCGTGGTGTATACTTTAAAATAATACCAGCTTCACGATATTGAATGGATGTCGTTGTCGTAGAATTCGTCGTCGCGACGGTTGGTACTGGAACCTCTCCGCCAATATTGATTATTGCTTCTTTGCCATTGATCGCTAAAATATTTGGTTTTGCCAAAATATTTGCTTTTCCATCACTGACAAGTGCATTCAATTTTGCCGCATAATACAGCTCAAAAGGATGTCCGTTAGCACCATGACCAAACTGAATAACACCTGGTACACTTTCTGAACCATCTTTCCAGACCCTCGTTATCTTGGTCGTCGGCACTGTCTGCGTTACATTTTCATAACTGTTAGTCGCTGAATTCCATACAGTACTCGTCGATGTCTCCGTACTATTTTCATATTCTGGAGTCTGGGGAAATTTTGACCATTCCCACTCTACCCCCAGTTTCTTTGCTGCATCCTTATGAATCGCCACAACCTTTGCCTCTAAAGAAACTTGCTGATAAGGAATATCGATGTTGTCTAACATTCGGCGTATCTGACTCGCTTCACTTTCTGTCCCATAAAACAAAAGCGAATTGGTTGCCATATCCACCGACAAACGGCTATGCTCAGTAACTTTCTCCTCCGACTTCGCTGATTGCTCAGCCTTTGCGCCATTAGATAAGGTGCCTAAAGCGAGGTCTGCTGACTTTAGAACCTCCGTTGGCTCAATATAGTTTAAAGAAAAAATATGAAGCGAACCAAAGTTTTGATTGATAACGTCCCGTTTTCCAACGATGATGACATTGCCAATGTACTGATAATGCAAGCCTTTGGTTTGTGTGATCAATTCTAAAGCCGTATCAAAATCAAGCGATTGTACTTGCATGGTAATTTTACCTGTAATCGAATCATCCACAATGATGTTACGATTACCTAACTTAGCAAGCGAAGTGAGCACATCGCGTACCTCAGCATCTACTACATTCAATGATACCAGTTCGCCTCCTTCAGCAAAACCGTACGATTGTCCTAAAATATCAATAAATGCTAACATCACTGCCAGTAATATCAATCGTTTTAATTTTGACAAATGCAAATCAATCACCGTCCAACCGTTAACGTTATAGCTCCGTTTGGTCCATCTACGATTACATTTTTTTCATCAATTCCTACAACCCTGTAAGGTCCAATAGACTCGTCTAGCAGGCATTGCTTACTAACATCACCATATTTTAAAATAGCGATAAATTTATTGCCACCACAAAGAATCCCTGTTAGTATTGGTAGTTCCGGTGCCTTTAATGATGGTAGTTTTTTTTCACGTTTGACTGATCCTTTACTCTCTTTCTCTATTGGCACTTTTTCTTTTTCATGAAAGCTACTCGGAGTTGCAAATGGATCTTGCATGATTTTATTTTCATTGGCATCTACTGGTTGTAAAATTGTATTTTGAGATTTATCTTTCATTGTCGAAGCTTCTACCTGTACAACAGAATTCACTTGTTTAACGTCTAGCTCTTGCAAGATAAATATACATACTACAATACTAAGCCCCATAAAAAGTATGATCAGCCTTTTATTCCTCGAAACAGCCCAAATATTTGCTAACAAATGCAGAAATTCCTTCATGCTTTTCACACACGCTTCCACAAATCTATATAAGTTAACAAATTCTACAAAAAAAAAAAAATCCTGTCGTATTCCGACAGGATTTTTTTACAAAGTTTCCATTAATTTAAATTCACTTTATTTTTAGCCTAATTTACTTTTGATTTCTTGTAAGCTAGGGCCCATAATTCGCTTATAAGCTTCTACACCAGGTTGATCAAAAGCATCTACATTAGCTAAATCTCCTTCATACGCTACTGATAAAGCTAACATATAAAGAAGTTCACCTAAATGATATGGCGTTAATTCTGGCAGAGTATAAGTCGCATTAAAACGGTTTTCCGAAGCAAGTGCACTTGCATTTGACTCTCTTGCAACTTCTAAAGCTTGGCTCATCGGAATACCAGAGATAGCGGATAATTTTTTCACCGCCGGAAATGCATCATCGATAACAGGATCCACATTCCATTTTGCAATCTTGATAAATTGAACAATTTTATCCAAAGTACCTTCTTGATGCTGTTGTGTCTGCGCATGCATATCTGTCGTACCTACAGCAACGATTGGTGTTCTACCGTAGTTTACAACTTCGCCTTCTTTATTGAATTTTTTACCTAGTGATTCAGCAAGAAGTTGGATGTACCATTCTGAGGTAGATTTTAAATAATCTGCATATGGCATCAAGACTTCACTGGTTCTACCGTATTTTTTTGCAGCGATAAATTTCAAGCTAGCATTGAGCATCGCTGGATTTTTCCAGATATCTTCGCTTTGACATACCTGATCCATTGCTTTTGCCCCAGCTAAGAAAGCTTCAATATCAAAACCAATACAAGCAGCTGTCACTAAACCAACTTCACAGAATACTGTAAACCGTCCACCAACACCATCGGGAACGCTAAACGTAGGCCAGCCTTCATCCGTTGCCAATTTTTTTAGCAAAGTCTTATTCTCTTCATTAGGATCCGTTACAGCAACAACTTCGACTTCAATATTAGGATATTTTTTAAGCGTTTCATAAGCCACCATGAAGTTCGACATCGTATCGAGTGTACCGCCCGATTTAGAAATAACAACCATCATTAAACGATACGGGCGTTTTTCGCCATGGGTTTTACTTATTTTCGCATTCGCTACCATATGGTTGATTAAGTCTGTAGTCCGTCTAGGATCAATATTATTTCCACTAAAATATACTTTCGGATACCCATTGCGTTCTTCTTTAGACATACTGTTCCAAAACTCACCACAATGCACATCAAATAATACTTTATTACCTAAGTAAGAACCACCAATTCCAAAAGAAATCACTGCATCCACACGATTTTGTACCGACTTAGAAAACTCTTTTAAACGTGCAATAGAAGCTGGTGAATTTAAATTGCCTTCTTCTATGTATGGTAATTGACTAAACAATACTTTTTCCGGTTCGCCATCTTTTGATAAATGACCACGAATCACACCAGTTTCACGCATCACTTTCATCGCTTCATGCGCTTTTTGGATTGCCTCACTATATTCTTTCAGGTCAGTAGCTGTTACCTTACCTTCCCCAAAAAGATTTTCATAATCAAAACTAAATCCCGATTCTAAAACACACTCTTTTTTTATATTACAACTCATGCTTTTAGCACCTTCCTTTTCCTTAAAAACCTAACAAAAGATTATTTCAACAACGGTCCCACCGTTTTGGTTAAATACTCCAAAAATTTATCACGTAATTCTGGACGTTTCAACGCATACTCTACCGTAGCTTCTAAATACCCTTGCTTATCACCGATATCATAGCGCCTACCAGAAAAATTATAGGCATACACTTTTTGAATTGCTGCCAATTGACAAATCGCATCCGTAAGCTGGATTTCATTACCCCGCCCTGGTTTTGTCTTTTCCAGTAGTTCAAAAATTTTTGGTTCCAAAATATAACGTCCAAGCACCGCCAACTGCGATGGTGCTTCCTCTGGCGATGGTTTTTCAATCAAATCCAAAGCTTGCCAAACATTTTGTTTTATCGGTTTTGGATTCACGATGCCATAGCTAGAAACCTTCGCTTTGCTCACTTCCTGTACGCCTAGAACAGAACCTTTATAATCTCTATACACATCCATCAATTGACGAAGACAAGGGACCTTGGCATCCACAATATCATCGCCAAGCATAACCGCAAACGGCTCATTTCCAACAAATTGTTTCGCACAAAGCACAGCATGTCCCAAACCTTTTGCTTCCTTTTGGCGAATAAAATGTACCGTTATATTGGAGATTTCCTCTACCAAGCCGAGCATTTCATATTTACCTTGTTCTTTGAGCTGCAATTCTAACTCAATCGAACGGTCAAAATGATCCTCAATTGAGCGTTTATTACGCCCAGTAATAATTAAAATTTCCTCAATGCCAGAAGCAATTGCTTCTTCAATAATATATTGAATGGCTGGTTTATCAACAATTGGTAACATTTCCTTTGGTTGTGCTTTTGTCGCTGGTAAAAAGCGCGTACCAAGCCCTGCTGCCGGAATGATCGCCTTCCTAATTTTTTCCATAATAACTCCTTGTAACTTGAGATTAGGCGTTGATTAACGCTAATAATTCTTCGGTCTTTTCTTTTAATAATGCTTCATCTTGACGCGCCTCTACGTTCAGCCGAATCACTGGTTCTGTATTGGACATCCGTAAATTAAAGCGCCAGTTTGGATATTCGATGCTGAGGCCATCTACTTTCGTCACTTCACCATCTTTACCATATAATTGCTCGATTTTTTCAATCACTGCTTTCGCATCGTTTACGGTGCTATTAATCTCACCGCTGATTGGATAGCGCGCCATACGTTCTGCCATTAAAGTAGAGAATGGTTTACCTGCACGGCAAATAAGTTCAAGAACCAAAAGCCAAGTCACCATACCACTGTCGCAGAAAGAGAAGTCTTTAAAATAATGATGTGCTGACATTTCCCCGCCATACACCGCATCTTCCTTACGCATCCGCTCTTTAATAAACGCATGTCCACTCTTACACATGATTGGTCTACCGCCAGCTTCTTCTACCAATTCAATCGTATTCCAAATTAAACGAGGATCATAAATGATACCTGCGCCTGGATTTTTTCTTAAAAATGCTTGAGCGATAAAACCTACCATGTAATAGCCTTCGATAAAACCGCCTTTTTCATCAAACATAAAGCAACGGTCAAAATCACCATCCCAAGCAATCCCTACATCCGCTTTCTGCTCACGCACAACCTTTGCCGTAGCTTCACGATTTTCCGTCAAAATTGGATTTGGCACTCCATTTGGGAAATTACCATCTGGTTCATTATTTATTTTAATAAATTCAAATGGTAAATGCTTCTCAAGCTCATCCAAAATAGGGCCTGCTGCACCATTACCAGCATTGACGACCACCTTCAATGGTTTTAAGGCACTCGTATCTACATAAGTAAGTAAATGTTTGATATAATCGTCTAAAATATCGACACATTCCACTGCACCAGCTTTGATTCCCACAACCGGCTCAAAGGTACCAGCAATCGCACGCTCTTCAATCTCTTTCAGGCCTGTATCACTGCTAATCGGACGAGACCCTTCCCGTACTAGTTTCATGCCATTATATTCTTTCGGATTATGGCTAGCTGTAATCATAATGCCGCCATCTAAATTCAAGTGTGCTGTTGCAAAATAAATTTGTTCGGTTCCACACACGCCTATATCAACAACATCACAACCCATATCAGTCAAACCCAAAACAAGTGCATTCTGCACTGCTTGCCCCGATAAACGGATATCATGCCCAACTGCTACTTTTTTCGCGTTAAACAGTTCCACATAAGCACGACCGATACGATAGGCTAGCTCTTCATTGATCTCATCCGGATATTTTCCCCGAATATCATAGGCCTTAAATGCGCTGCGCTTTAACTCCATACAGATCATCTCCAAATCTTATTATATTTATGACTAGAAGTCCCTTAATAATAAAGAAGACTACCTTATCAAACTATGAAACTATTGCAAAAAATATGACTGTTTTTTTTAGTATTTTATTTATATTATAACATTCGTTACATTAATCTTAAACTCCTGTAAAAGGTTTGTAAAATTTACTATTTTTTTATATAAAATGCATTGTTTTTGTAAACACTCAACCAAAGCCCGCCCACTACTGTGATAAAAACAAACCTCCGTACCAACTGTCTCAGTAATAAACGAAGCAGTACAATGCATAGATACAAACAAATCCGTCCTAAAGTAAGCATTATATTCACGAATTGTTTGAACTTCATTTTTAATCCCTGCCATTCATGCTGATCTTTCACCTAGCCATCACTTCCTAGGAAAAGAAAAAACCATGATTATACAGTATGAAAAAATGAAGATTTAAATGCCTACAAGAAAAAAAAACACCAACCGTACCTTAGTACGGTTAGTGTCAAGCTCACTTAGGGGTAATTTTTTATTTTCTAGCAGCTTTCACCGCATCAATAAATTTTATAGCTGTATCGGTAATCAATTGATAATCACCAGTTTTAGCACCACCAGTTAAACTGCCACCGGCACCAACGGCTACACAACCAACCGCTAACCATTCATGAAGATTCTCCACACTTACGCCGCCCGTTGGCATAAGCTGCGCCTGTGGTACGGGCCCTTTAATTGCTTTAATCAATTTTGTACCAACAATTTCACCTGGGAATATTTTTACGATATCGGCCCCAGCTTCCATCGCCGTTAGTACTCCTTCAATTGTTGTCGTACCAGGCATACAAGCCACACGATAGCGGTTACAAAGCTTGATGGTTGCTAAATTGATCGATGGTGAAACGATAAACTCAGCACCATTTAGGATCGCAATACGAGCAGTTTCGGGATCAAGTACCGTACCTGCGCCGATCACTACATTTTCATTATCCTTATATTTATCAACAAGCGTTTTTATCGTTTCATGCGCTCTTGGTGTCGTAAACGCAACTTCAATTGCCGTTACCCCCCCAGCAATACAAGCATCGGAAATTTTCACACCATGCGTAGCATCATCTCCTCTGATGACCGCGACTACACCGACTTCTTTAATTTTTGCAATTACTTTTTCTTTTTCCATCATACCATCTCCATATCAAATTCATAGTTCATTATACCATTTTAAGCTGTTACTTTACCTTGAGCAATATGTTCTGGTGATTTTTTATTGAAATGATTACACCAGTAAGCAGTGATGATTGGAACGACGATTGAAGTTACAATAACCGCTGTTGCAACAAGAGCCGTAGCAGCTTGCGCAATTGGTTTAAATTCCGGGCACATTTCCGCAATGATGATTGGATTTGTAACCGCTGCACCTGCGGTCGAGGAAGCTGCCAGTCCTGCACCACCATGACCACCACCGATATATTTATCAGCTAAGATTAGAGGAATCCCTGTCACTACAATAACACCTAGACCAAGCATAAGTCCAAGTAATCCAGTTTGACCAATTACAGCTAAATTAATCGTATTGCCTAACGCAAAACCGAAGAAAGGAATCATCGTCATCGAAGCACTACCAAAAAAAGTTCTAAGTTCTTTATCTAAATTTCCTAAGATAAACCCAACTACGAAAGGAAGTACTGCACCGATGAACAAACGAGGTTCAAAGGAAGCGGCACCTGTGCTGCCTAAGATCATCATTGTCACCAATGGACCAGACTCAATCGAAGTCAATACAAAGGCACCAGCTTCTTCTTTTGTGCCATACTGTTGCATGATAGAAGCATAAAGACCACCATTGGTCATATCCATTGAAGTCACAATTGCAAGTGTTGATAGCCCTGCAAAGAAACCTTTTTCAATCATTCCCACTGGCATGAAGCTTACACAAATCATCCCAACAATCCAAGCAACTAAAATTTTTGTTGCTACAATCGTACCTGATTTTCTAAGAACAATACCAGTCGCTTTGATATCAATCCCAGCCCCCATACAGAAAAACCAAACTGAAAGAATCGGCACTGTCCCAGTAATTAAACCATTTGTAAAAGAACCGAAATACTTACCTGCACCTGGAGCAAATGTATGACAAAGAGCTCCTAGAAATAACGGAACTAACATTAAACCACCAGGAATACGTTCAATACTTTGTTTAATTTTCATGTTACTCTCTCCTTAAATGCACATTATTATAAATATTTAGATAATTGCTTTTCATAGATAAGGAACCATACCAATTGGCGATGCCTTATCTATGATTTTATAAAAATTAACGAGCCAACCAGCCACCGTCTACCGCAATCGTGTAACCTTGCACATAATTTGCAGCTTCTGAGGACAAGAAAATTACTGGGCCACCTAAATCGCTTGGTTTCCCCCAACGCCCTGCCGGGATACGACCTAAAATTTCAGCATTGCGCACTTCATCAGCCCGAAGTGCTTCTGTATTATCTGTTGCCATATAGCCAGGAGCAATTGCATTGACATTTACGTTATATTTTGCCCATTCATTTGCTAAGATTTTCGTTAATCCCATGACTCCACTCTTACTGGAAGTATAGGATGGAACACGAATCCCACCTTGGAAAGAAAGCATCGAAGCGATGTTGATAATCTTCCCGCCATTTCCTTGTTTTACGAACTGTTTTGCAACCGCTTGTGATAAGAAAAACATGCTTTTTAAATTGATATTCATCACGTCATCCCAGTCTTTTTCCGTAAATTCCAAGGATTCATTGCGACGAATGATCCCAGAGTTATTAACCAAGATATCAATATGACCAAATTTAGCTACCGCTTGTTCAATGATTCCAGCAATCGGATCTAAGCTACCCAAATTTGCTTTAATCCCCAAAAACTGCCGGCCCAGTGCTTTTACCTTTTGCTCAGTTTCACTATAATCACTCGTTGCCACGCTAACAATGTCAGCACCTGCTCCGGCTAATGCCAAGGCCATGCCTTGACCTAAGCCTTTTGTGCCACCAGTGACAATTGCAACTTTACCTTCTAAATTAAATAAGTTCATCTTCTGACCTCCCATTTAACGTAAGTCATCCATTTTTACAGCATCCATATCATCAAATACTTGATTTTCACCAGCCATGCCCCAGATAAAAGTATAGTTATGTGTAGCCACACCAGAATGAATAGACCAACTTGGTGAAATGATCGCTTCTTCATTGTGCATCACAATATGACGAGTTTGAGTTGGTTCACCCATATAATGCATTACTACATTTTCTTTTGGTAAATCAAAATACAGATAAATTTCAGCACGACGTTCATGTGTATGACACGGCATACTATTCCACATATTGCCTGGCTCTAAAGCTGTCATTCCCATTACCAATTGACAGCTTTCCACACCGCCTGGCACGATATATTGATAAATATTGCGTTCATTGGAATTTTCTTGAGAACCTAAATGTCTTGGCGTAATTGCTTTACGTTCGATTTTTTTTGTTGGATATGTTTTATGTGCAGGTGCGCTGTTAAAATAAAATTTCGCAGGTTCATTTGCATGATCGCTGCTAAATACGATTTTACGTGCCCCCATGCCAATATATAAGCCATCGGTTGTATTAAGTGCATAGGTTGTACCATCCACTTCAACTTTACCACTGCCAGCGATGTTGATAATCCCAATTTCTCTACGTTCTAAGAAGAACTCAACGCCCATCCCAGCTTCCACTTTTAACTCTTGCGGCTCAATTGGGCATACACTGCCAGCAATCATACGGTCAACGTGACTATACACCATTTTGATTTTGTCTTGTTCAAACAACCCTTGAATTAAAAAATTTTCTCTTAACTCCTCCGTAGTGTACCGTTTTACATCATTAGGATGAATCGCATGTCTAACTTCCATTTGAAAATATCCCCCTTATCAATTATATATTTAGATTTTTAATAATTAATCCCAAACTTAAGATTACTGTTGACTTAAAAATGCTTTCAGACCAGCTACCGTTGGCAAACCATCATTATCACCAGGTGACATGATCGCAAGCGCGCCAATTGCAGCCCCGCGTTTTACAGCATCTTTTAAATCTAAACCTTCTAACAAGGCACTTACCACCCCAACGGCAAAGCCATCTCCAGCACCAACTGTATCTACAATATGATCTACCTTAAATGCCGGTACGGTAAAGCTACCTTCCGCAGTTTTTACAAATGCACCTTTAGAGCCAACTTTAATGACCACTGTTTTTACCCCAGATTCCAAGTAAAAATCAGCGATTGTATCAAGGTCATCACTGCCAGTTAAAATTTTTCCCTCACTTACACCAGGTAAAACCATATCACATTTAAAGGCAAGATCATTGATAACATCAATCATTTCTTGTTTATCTTTCCATAGTGCTGGGCGAAGGTTTGTATCAAAAGAAATTCTCACTGCATGTTTTCTCGCTGCGGCAATTAACGCATAAATCGTTGTTCGACAAGAAGAAGACAATGCTGGTGGAATTCCTGTAAGGTGTAAATGTTTAATCGTTGACCAATCAATCGCAGCAATATCATCTACAGTCATATTGGCAGACGCTGTATTCTTTCTAAAGTTAACTACCTCTGGATCACCAACTTCCACTTTTGCTTTCAATTGCATGCCTGTCATATGCTCACTATCAAACGAAATATAACGATTATCAATTTTATTTTCAGCTAAGAAATTTTTGATATGTTTACCAAATGGATCATTGCCTAATTTGCTTACATAAGCCACCTTATGCTTCAAACGCGCCATACCAACAGCAAAGTTGATTTCAGCTCCAGCGACATACCGCGTAAAATGATCTACATTTTCAAGTGGTTTTACTTCCTCTGCTACTAGTAGCCCCATAGGTTCACCAATTGTAAGTACTTCTACCATTAAAATAACCCCCTTAATTTATAAAACATAATTGTTATTTTTTCTTTTTATTGAAAGTTCTGAATTATATAAATAAATTTTATGAAACAGTTTAGTTTATCGGTTCACATTATACAACCTTTTCAGGTTGAACCGCGAATGATTAGTTCACAGTCTAGTTCAATAAGCCTTGGCGCTGCATTTCGATTGCGATGCAAACGAAACATCAGCCGTTTTACACATTCCTTTCCTACCTTGTAAGTAGGTTGTGAAATAACTGTGATGCCATTGCCTATGAGTTCTGTCCAGTCCCAATTATCAATCCCACAAATACCAATATCATCAGGAAATTTCAACTTAAGTCTTCGCATTGCTTTTACAATATGCAGCGTTGTAACACCATTGGTCGCATAGATTGCTTTTTTCTCTGCACCATTTGCAGCCATAAATCGTTCTAATAAATGCTCCACAAACTCTTTACTCTTGTTTTCAAGAATATAAGATTGCGGAATAATTTTTAAAACGTCACGACAAGCTCTTTCATAAGCACCATAACGCCAAATCCTTGTGCCAATGTTTCCTAATGGTTCACTAAAAAATCCAACCTTCGTAAAGCCGCGTTCTTTTAAATGCTCAATTGCCCTTATCGTACTATCAACATCATCCGTCCGCACTGTATCAAACAAATTATTCTCAATTGGCCTATCAGCTAAAATAATCGGAATTCCTGACCGCGCCATCTGTTCTAAAAATTTATTATTTTCGCCAGTCGTATTAATAATCAACCCTTCCACTCTTTGGTCAATCATTGACATGATATATTCGCGTTCTTTACGAGGATCATCATCCGTACTCGTAATCATAACCCCATAGCCATATCGATCGCAGCAATCACTAATCCCCTTAAGCAATATCGAAGAAAATGGACTACCAATATCAGAAACCACAACCCCGATGATTCTACTTCTTTTCGATTTTAAGCTACGCGCCAGATTATTGGGACGATAATTGAGCTCTTCAATAACTCGAGAAATTTTATGTTTTGACTCTGCTGACATAAACTCAAACTTACCATTTAAATACCGAGAAATCGTAGTCTTTGATACGCCTGCTTTCTCAGCAACATCTACGATGGTAATAGGTTTCTCATTTCTATCCATAGTATCAAACTCCTACCAAAACTAAGCTAGAATCCGTTTTACTAAACCGTTTCACATTTTTTAATAAACATATATTATTTTTGTATAGTTTTATATTATCTCATATCAAATTACTTGTCTAGACCCTTTCCACAAATTGATTATATGAAATTTCAAAAAATTAGCTATTCATCATAAATACTATTGATTTTTACTGAGAACGTTACCCTATATGATTGTTTAACAAATTATTACAAGGTATTGCTTTTTCTACTTTCAAATGCTCTTTTTTATGTTATAATTATTTCATTGAACGCTAGTTTCGATTCTACTTTACTCTTCTCCTACCTGAATCTGCATTAGCAAAATTATATTGGAGGTTCATTCATGGAAGCCATATTAAAGCAAATCCTCAGCGAAGTCTCTAACCTTTCCGTAAAAATCGACCACATCGACGCTAAAGTCGATAACCTCGAATCAAAATTTAATACTCTTGAAACTAAGGTTGATAACCTTGAAGTCAAATTTAATACTCTTGAATCCAAAGTTGATAACCTTGAAACTAAGGTTGATAACCTAACCGAAAGAGTAACCCTTGTTGAACAGGCGCAAGTGCGTATGGAAAATGTCATGAACACCAATTTTGCCGCACTCTATGATGCTCGTGAAATGCAGAATGAATTTAACGAACGTATCGAAGCAAAAGTCGATATTCTCAATAGCAAAATTGATACCATCGCCCTCCAAGTCAACCATCATGAACATCGTTTTAATCGTTTGAAAAGCATTTAAAACATCTCCCTATAAAAAATCCGCAAAATACAAAAATGTATTTTGCGGATTTTTATTTGTCTTATTTACTTTCAGCAAAATAGCGATAGGTTCTCGCTAGCCCTTCTTTTAAGGAAATCACAGGCTGCCAATTGAGTCCTCGAACCGCCTTATCATTGGATAACACCGAACGATAAATATCACCGGCGCGCGCTGGCCCATACGCTGGTTTGATTCCTTTACCAGAAATCTCATTTAACAATTCGACCATCGCATTCACCGTAACTTCCGTTTTCGTACTCACATTATATACCGTATTACAATGCGTCGTACTCACTGCCTGCCAAATTGCACCAGCAATATCACCAACGTAAATAAAATCTCTCGTTTGATTGCCATCGCCATTGATTGTTATCCCTTCATCATTGGCAATTTTTTTGGTGAAGATACTGATTACGCCGCCTTCGCCACCGTCCCCTTGACGTTCACCATACACATTGGCAAACCGAAGCGCTACATAGTCGAGCCCATAGAGCTCATGATAAAGCTGTAAATACTTTTCTACGGTTAACTTACTCAGCCCATAAAAAGAAGTCGGCACCGTTTCGAAGCTTTCTAATATTGGTAGCTGCTCAATATCACCATACGTTGCAGCCGTCGTTGAAAAAATCACACGCTTTACCCCAGTTTTACGACATGCTTCCAATATATTGACCGTACCTAATACGTTGATATTTGCATCCATGAGCGGATTTTTTATCGATACATCGACCATAGTTTGTCCGGCTAAATGAATCACACTGTCAAATTGACCTTTTTCAAATACAGCCATAACCGCTTTATCGCAGATATCCATCTCAATAAAGGCAATGCCTTCTGGGATATTTTCTCTGAGTCCCGTATGTAAATTATCTAAAACCGTAATCTGACAATCTTCCTGCATTAATTTTTCTATTACATGGGAGCCAATAAAACCAGCCCCACCAGTTACTAATATTTTCATGGTAAACTCTCCTAAAATTGTTATAACACTATCTTCATTATAAAACGATTCCTACTGATTTACACCATATTTTCTCAAAATAATCTACAAAATCCATAAACAAACTACAAATCAATGCTTCACTAAAACATGCCAATCTCTTGATAATCGGTAAGACGATTCAAAGAATCTGGATTCTTCTCTTGGAAAAATGCAGTTTGAACTTCTTTATCCGTTTGCATGATTTTTGTTTTCTGATCATAGCTACTCGAAAATCGACAGCTATAAACGACTGGGAAGTATTTGCGAATAAAACTGCCTTCATCGTGCGCGGTTAATGCGATGAATTGGAAGCCAAGTTGTTTGGCGATAAAGAAAATCGGATCTAGCACATGATCACTAGAGGCTTTGCCAAACGGATTATCGGCGATCACTACACGATTACAATACGCAGTTTTTCTGATATGCTTGCGTTTTTCCGATAGATAATTTAAACAGCCCAAGAAAAGCGCCATATTTTTACTCCACTTTTCCCCACCCGACCATTTATTTGATTCCTCCCAAGAAAAGGTCGATGAACTGATATATTTATCACTGCTTGCTTTGCGACATTTTACCGTAATGGCATTTTCACCAATCAAGCGATTCAGTAGTTGCTGGGTTTTTAGCATAACGGCCAATTTATTTTTAACCTCAGTACTTTTTTCCTTGCCGTTTTCATCACGATATGCAGCACTATCTAATTTACGGGTGATATGCTCAAAATATTGGCGAATTTTTTCCCTACCTTCTTGTTCTTTCCAATCAGGCAAAGCAATCACATATATTTCTTTTGCAGTATCGCCAATTTTGATGCGTGTTTTCTTTGGTATTTCTTTGAGCTCGTCGCGCACCTTACCAAGATACATGTAAATATGTGTAATGATTTGCTCTACATATTCAAAATGTTCTTGCCGTTCATTTTCCGCATAGCGAATGCTGCTGGAAATATTGTTCGTCGTTGCAACATACCATTTCAAAAATTCTTCATACAAGACTTTATAACGAATTCCATCGACAATAGAACGCCGCAATCTTTCATTGGCTATTTTACTTTCACAGTAACGGATAAGTTTTTCCTTGCTAGCATCATGCGTGATTTTCATTGCAGTGACTGTTTCTAACTGCTTCGTTGCTACCGTTAACTGCTGCATCGTTAAGGTTTTTAACTCGGCAATGCTCTTTTGTTCTATTGCGATTTCTAGTACAATGCTCGGAATACTTTCGTGTGTAAATTGTAACAATGGATTTTCTAGCTTTAATTTCATTTGGATATCTTGCAGTTCTTTTTCTTCGCTTTGCAGTGATTTTAAGGTAAGCTGGATTTCATGCTCTAGACTTTGCAATCGCTGCTTTTCTATTTGCAAGCTTTGTGCAATCGTAGTTAATTCTTCAGTAAATATGATACGTTCACGATATAGTTTATCATAGGCCCGAAGCTCATTTTCATGCGCACCAATCGCTTGTTGATGCGTTTGCATCTTTTGCTTTTCTATTTCGAGTGTGGTCTGCAATTCTTGTTTTAGGGATTTCAGTTCCTTTGCTAAATGATGCAAGCGGATTTTGCCATCAATCGGAAAGATAAAGGCTTCCTCCAACTTGGTTTCGGCTTTTTCACAAAAATTTGCGATCCGCTGCTGTAGTTTTTGTTGATTTTCTTTCGCATTTGTAAATTCTGCTTGCACTTTACCACGACTGGCTTGCTTGCCTTCTAATGCATCAAGCAGCATCCGTCGATTTTGTGCTAACATTTCATAACTACACACCGACTGCTTGATTTCAGCCTCTTGCACCTCTTGATAAAAAGGCTTGAGCTGCAATTCTTTCTGATGATTGACGATGCTATTTTGCTCCGATTTAAGTTCAATCAACATGCTTGCCGCCGATTCGATGGCTTTATCTTTTACTTTTAGCTCATGGTCAAGCTTCACTTTTTCCTGTGAAATTTCCGCTTGTTTTTTTAAATATTGCTGATGTTCCTCCTGATGTACAATATAGGCTTGTGCCAATTTGATTTTCTGCAACGTGCGCAGCTGTTCTTTTTCGGCATAGCTTACTTTTTGCTGACAGTTAGTTAAAGCAATATCCACCTGTTCCTCGCCAGTGGTTAAACTATGTAACTGCATCTCAGAAAGCTCGATCTTGCTCGCAAGCTCTAGCTCGGCACTCTTACATTCTTGATACACTTCATACGGATGCTTATGATAAAATTTCTTCAACCGTTGTAATAGATCTTGCTCTAGGCGAAGCCTTTTTTCTACTTTTTCCTTTTCTTCCGTCACTAGCATTGCCTTGGCTTGCAAACCTTCCAGCCACTCTTTAAACTGCATCGGCATAACATTTTGCCAATGTAGAGGAACCAACATAGCACCGATCTGATACGGATTGCCCGCTACGATATTGCGCGCTTCTTGTTCCGTAAGAATCACGAGTGGCTGCGCTAACTCTGCTTGGACACTTTGGAATTTTTCTACGACCTTCGCCACTTCAGCTACAGTCGTAATGATCGTTGCTGACCATAAAGGGTACAGCGCATACAGTTCTTCAGCAGAAAACGCAGCTTGACGTCGACAAGCTTGCTGAAAATACTCCGTCCCACTGAGCAACATCGTAAAATCTGCACAATATTGATTTATTTTATCCGTTAGCCGCGCATCGGCTGTAAAATTTTCTTGACTCGCATACTCATCCAGATAACGATGCGCCATACGTTCTTTGTACAGCATATCGGCTTGCACGCGCATCAATTTTTCGATATTTTCCTCTAATTGATTGGTGATACTTTGATGGCGTTGATATAAACTCCGCGTATCCATTACCATAAGCGCAAGCTGAGAAATCGCCTGCAAACCTATGATCAGATCGCGACTTTCCTCGTCGATGCGTTTCAATTCCATCTCATTGGACTGCGCATCGCTTTTTATTTGTTGCAGTTCTTCATGCTTTACTGGAATAGAAGTTTTATAGCCGTTTTTCTCCTCGGTATAACTGCAAATATTTTTATTGTAGTTTTGGATATCTTCACTCAGGCGATGATTCTGCTCCTGCCATTTCGGATATTCATCGACTACTTTATGATTGATATTATCCTCTAATACTTCGTGTTCTATATCGCCCATACGCGTAACACACGCTGAAATACTCGCTTCATACTGTCCTTGCTTTTTATCTAACTGCCTACGGATTGCTTCTTTTTGCTGGCGGGCTTCGCGCTGAGTCGCTTGCTCTTCTTGCACTTCGGCAATTTGGCGTTGATATTGCTGTTCACTTAGCTCCAGCTTGTGATTGGCATCAACAAAATAGCCCTTAAGTTCGGCACTATTTTCTGCTAGTTGTTCCTGTAAATCTTGAATTTCTTCATCGTTGTCAAGCCTGTTCAGTTCGATTTGCGCGACCTGTATACGTTCTTGTTCTTGACTAAGCTCTTGCCTCAGCAAAGCATATTCAAGGTTATTTTCTTCCGTTTGCAATTTTAGCAGATGGGCTTGCTTTTCGGCAACGACTCTCTGTATAGCAAGGAATTCTTTTTCAGCACTTCGCATTTTTTGTTCAGCAACGGCAACTGCGAGTCCTGCTTCTTGCCGTTTGTTTTCATTTTGCGCTGTCTGTATCTTGGCTAAGGTTTCCCGTTCCTCAGCTAAACTTTCTGTCTTCTCCAGCAAGCTTTTTTGTATATATTGATGCATTGCTTTTAGCTTCGCCTTTTCCTCTGTTAAAGCTTGCTCTAGTTCATAATAGGCTTTTAATGAAGCATTATATTTGCCGAGTTCACCCGAAACACTTTGCAACTCCTCAATACGCTCACTCAGCTGCATTTGTTTTTGAAAATGTGTACGCTGTTTTTGGAAAAGCTCCACAAAATCCTGACTGCCATCACCAGCAATCGCTTCCTCGACCGTAGGAATCAGCAATCGATCTACGAGTTCCCCTGTGGTATTGCACTTATTAAAATACTCTTCGACCCCGCCCTCAGTCGCATTGATCGTCGCGATTTTATGCCACTCCGAAGGAATAATCTTAAAGGCGTCTTCTATATATTTACCATAGTCCTTTAACGTACCTTGATCCGAAAAAAATTTTGCTACAAGACGATTGCTTTCCATACTACGATAATATTCGGCAATTTCTTCGCGACTGGCAGGACGTGTATATGCAGCATTTTTCTTCACAAAAGGCAAATTTTCAATCGAGTCTTTATCATTTGGACCATATTCATTGACAAATTTATACGAAGCAAGCTGTTCTTTGTTATCGATAAAAAGTGACACCGCCGTCAAGGCATAGCGCCGTGGTGCTTCGTCTAAAATCCATTCTACCGCGATATGCGCAATATTGTTATTCAATAATAGCGTTTCTTGGATTTTCCGATTCGCAACCGTTTTATGTGGCAATATCGCTTGAATCAAGGTTTGCACAAATACAGTTTTTCCGCCACCATTTTCTAGGAGAAGAATCCCATTATAGCCTTCAAATTGAAATACGTTATCAATATAGCGCTTTGCGCCATTTTCATAGATGACATTGGTATAACGAATCTTACTGATTGCTGGCATATTACGCTTCCTCCTTATGGTCAAATTGATACATAAAATCAAGGATACCACGGTTATATTCTTGCTCCATATAATAGTGCTGAATAATCACCATTGCTTTTTCCGTTAACTTCATTTCGTTGTTGCCGATATCAAGCAGTAGATTTTGTTGCTCTAGAAAACTCTTGGTTATATTGAGAAAACTAGTCCGACTATTGGTACGACCATCTTGCTTTTTCACCGTTTCCTTCACATCGTCAACATCTTCCCACTTCACGATGAGCGCACTCCAATTGAAATCATACTCTGCATCCAATCTTTTGAGCATTTCTGCATCATAATTTTTCAGCGCAGTAATCCGTTCATCCATACTCGCAAGCCAACCATCAAGCGTCACAAATTCCAAAGGTTCCATCGATTGATAGCTATCATAGAATTTACCAAATAAAACAATAATGGCTAAATACATCATATAAATATCTAAATTCAACGCTTTGGATGGCAAATACAGGCGTTTGAAGCTGTCATTCGTAATATGAAACGGCGATATCTGGGCTATTGGCAATAAATAAAGCTTGGTCAAATCACTGACAATCGTACACTTTACCTGTTGAGCAAATTGCTCTACCAGCGCCCGCACATTTTCATCCTCAAAATAATCATCCGCATTTTCACGTTTTATTTCGCCCTTTGACGATAGCTCTGCATAAAGGGCAAAAGCTGTAGCAACTTGTCTTTGCGTATAATCCATCTAATTCAACTCCAATCGCACTTCCATATCACTAATCGCAAATTCCTCATTGATCTGCAAAACATTCTGCTTTTTTTCCACTATAATTTTTTTAATCTTTGGCATCGTTTTCACGATTTCATAAAACGCTGACTTTTCGCCAACCTGCTCTAGATCACAAATAAATGGCGATTTTCGATGCAAAAGAATCCAGAAAAGATAAAATTGTTTTGCCTGTAAAAGCTCCCGCTGTGCTTGATGCTGCATATACGCAACCACTTCTGCTAAGCTGATATTCTCTTTATCTTGCAGCACTTCCCTAACAATCTGCATGATTTTCACATAATTTTGCTGTAAATTTGCCAACTGTTTTGACTCCTCGGCAATTTGATTTGAAAAATCGGGGAAAGCACTTTGTGTACTCTCCGTATCATCACGTTCCAATCGCTGCTGAGCAAACACTGTCAATGGCGACCAAACTTTACACTGCTCGAGTTGCAAAAATGGTTTCACCAAGGTTCGCGTACTACTGAGTGGCAACGGTGCCGCAAATACACGATTGGTGATTTCCTGTTCAAAATTAAACAAATCTACCCCCGAAAAATAAAGCGACTCTTCCGCCGCACTCAATGCTGTTGTACTTAACTCAATGCTCACCTTTAACAGTTTACGATGCTCGCCATGTACCTCATTGAGATTTTTCTCAACTTCAATGATATTTTCATATGCAGTCCGCTCTGGTGGCTTCACCACATTATCACTAAAACTTTGATGCACTTCACGCGTAAATTTCTCTAGCTCTTCAAACTCTTCATGCTCACGATTGAGACGCAGTTTGATATCTTCCACCATCGTTTTATAATGTTCAAATGTCGCCTCGGAAATAATATTACGATGAATCTCATTGCCGATTCTAACAATTCGTTCACGAAGCGTATATACATCGAGCCGCATTTCCTCAATTTGACGCAGCGCTAAAGCAAACTCACCTTTCTCGAGCTGCTTGCGCAATACCAACTGATTGATCGACAGCTGAAATTCACTAAAATACTCCTTCGTCGCAAAAATCAGTTCTAGCCCCTGCTCATCTAACGTATAGTACTGCTCATTGGCAGCAATATCGGCTTTATAAGCTTTTAAAATAGAATACTGTACGCGATCTGCTTCCTGCGTATGCCAGTTAAAAAAAGTTTTTTCACTCCGCTGTCCTGTTGCAGGCCTATATACCTGAACGATATCGCGTGCCAATTTCTCAAAACCAGCCGTATCTAACTCTAAATGCTCTCCACACATCTCTCGCAAAAAATTTGCCAACTCTTTCACCCCAGATTTTTTGCGATGATGACTAATCATATGCTCAAAGAAAAATAGGAGCGTCAATAAACCAACGCCCATACACGATACCATATCGCCGGCTTTGGTTTTTAGCATTTTTTTATCTAATCGATACAGTGGCTCAAACAGTAAAATTCGCTGCATCCGCTCATGATAATTCTCGGTAATCGACAAAAAATCATTCATTGTATTTCCTCCAACATGCACTAAGCTCGGCTTGGGTTAAGGATTCCTGTGGGTAATACTGCCCCGTGGCTAATACCCCTTCTACTTTTTCAGCAAACGCTTGGCTAAACTTCGCCTTAAAACAAGCTAGGGCAGCTTCATTTTTCACTTGATTACTTTTGCCTCGCGATGCTGGTTTCGTAAATAATGCACAATAAAACTCTGTCGCTAGCTCTACCGCGCACTGCTCGTATAGCGCATAATAAATAGAAATACCTTCATGATCAAAATCGCCAAAATAATAATACTGATGCTTCGCCTCGGGCAAGCCTATCTGCCTAGGCAGAGCAACTAAGTTATTCGCAATCTTCCAACCAGAACCAAAAACCAGCGTACTAAACTTCGTCATCTTCAATACATCAAGGAGTGCATAGTAGGTCGCCTTATTTTCCACAATCAAATGCCGATGCACCGATTGGTTCAGCAAACCATGTGGATTTATGGCTAACATCAACGGTTCGACCTCATTGGATATGTTAAAAGACTCCGTCAAACCCACTCTATCTAAAAATCTCAAGCCATAGCGCAAGAAAATTTTCTCATCGCCAAATATCTCATAGGACCGTTCTTGATCAGAGGCAGACTCTTTCGGCAAGCCCTGCGCATACAAATACTGGCTTATCTTTAGCAAATATGGCTTGTCCTCCATCCATTCTTGGCGCGGATGTTTAAAATAATAGGAAAAATCCATCAGCATATAAAACTGTTCTCGTATAATCTCCGATTGAATATCCGTTACCGTATCTTTATACAGAGCATTGACATTAATTTTATATTTCATACACAGCAAAGCCCCACGATACTCACGCTGTTTTGCTCCCGCTTCGCTCAATACACCAGACGCTACCAACGCCTGCACGACCACTACAAACTCTGCATACTCCATCCGACCTGAACATACACTTTCCAGTGTATCCAGCGCAATCGTTTTTCGCTTATAACCATAAAGATACTGCAAAATCTTCTCTTTATTTTCCTCCACAGCTATTCTCCCTAAATCCATCCTATAATAATTCTATCATAGCATTTTTCTTCATAAATCTCAATTTGGCAAAAAAATTAGCAGCCACACATCTCAGTATGACTGCTGTATCTTATAGCACACATTTAAAAATAATCTCATCGTGTGTTGTAACCTGCTTCTCCATCCGATCCAATTGTGCCTGCTGCATAGCCTGTCCTTCTGCCAACAGCTTAAGCGCTGGCCTGATCTCATTTTCTAAAATAAGATTTATCCTTGTCTGTCCTACCTCTAGTTTAAAAAGTTATTGCACAGACTCATCATCAAATCTGACGATATCATCTTCGCCCACATAGCTGCCATTTTGTATCTCAATGATTTCTAATGGTATCTGTCCCGGGTTTTCTAACCGATGTTTTGTCGTCTGAGGTACAAATACACTTTCATTTTCATGCACCCAAGTTTCCTTGCCATCAATCGTTACCTTGGCAGTACCGGCAATGACAATCCAATGTTCACTGCGATGATAATGCATCTGCATACTGAGTACACCCTTAGGATTTAGGTGAATTTTTTTCATTTTGTATCTTGGACCTTCTCCAAGCGTAGTAGAGGTTCCCCAAGGCCTATATGCCGTGGTATGTTCGCTGGCTTCCCGCCGACCACGTTTTTTAAGCTCACCAACGATTTCCTTAACCTTTTGCGACTCACCTTTTTTCGCTACAACAATCACATCATCAGTTTCCACTAACAATATATCATCTAACCCAATCCCCGCAATCAAGCGATCACGCCCAAGAAGCAGAGAATTTTTACAATCAATCGCGAGGCAATCACCATGCATAGCATTGCCGCAATCATCTTTCGGCAGTACATCATACATAGCATCCCATGAGCCAATATCGTTCCAATAACAAGGTAACGCTATCGCAATAACTGCTGTAGATTTTTCTGCCACTGCATAATCAATCGATATATTTGGCATATCTGCAAAATCAGCCAAAACTTCTGCATAAGTTTTCTCTAACTGCAGCATAATTTCAGGCTGATATTTTTGGAGCTCATCTAACATAAAACCAATCGAAAAAGCGAACATCCCCGAGTTCCAGAAATAATTGCCCTTTTTCAAGTACTGCTCTGCGACCAAAAGCTCCGGTTTTTCTTTGAAAGACACTACCTCATAACCACAATCATAAGGCTTACCAGCCTCAATATACCCATAACCAGTCTCTGGCTTATCTGGCTTTATCCCAAAAGTAACCAATTTATCATTTTGGGCTATCTTAGCTGCTTGACCAATCGCCTTAACAAACAAATCCACTGACTTTATCACATGATCGGCTGGCGTAACGAGCAAAATTTCATCTTTTTCACAGCCAAGCTCTTCCATACAATACTTCGTCGCCAGAGCAATCGCTGGTGCAGTATTGCGCCCCATAGGCTCTAATACAATATGTGCGCCACTGGCTTTACATTCCTCAAGCTCACTTTGTACATGATAAACATACTCAGCATTCGTCACAATAATAATATCACTTGCCTGAACAACAGGCAGAAAACGCATAACCGTTTGTGCAAGCAGCGATTTCGCATTATTTACTTTTAAAAACTGTTTAGGAAAGCAAGTTCTAGATAAGGGAAACAAACGTGTTCCGCCCCCACCTGCCAATATAATGATCTTCATCCTACTATCCTCATCTCCATTTATATCATTTTAGCTACCAATATACCTAGCCATTCTTGTAAAAATACAGTGTTATCGCGTAAAGCACCGACAGATGGTGCTAATTTATTATAATGAAACACATGGTTTTTATTTACCATATAATCACTCGGATAAGGCACGACATCGATATTTTCTTTATGAAAATTAATCACTGACCGTTCCATATGAAAAGCAGAGGTAACTAAAATTGGTTTACTATAGCCTTGTTCATTCAACAACTTATGGACAAACTGCGCATTCTGCTTGGTATTTAAACTTTGATCTTCGATCATTATTTTTTCTGCTGGTATACCAAGACTTAATAACATCCTTTTCGCAAT
>Ga0316600_10000247_pt1 | contig 29570 bp, 27 predicted proteins | sample OWC_soil_day5_CT_FD_207652 | JGI IMG/M metagenome (GOLD analysis project Ga0316600, IMG submission 207652) | Wetland soil microbial communities from Old Woman Creek delta, Ohio, United States - OWC_soil_day5_CT | ecosystem: Environmental > Terrestrial > Soil > Wetlands | place: USA: Ohio... | reverse complement strand
ATAGGTATTCATCTTAAAACGATACTTGACCTCTAAAAAGGTATATCCCATCCAAAAGCAGGTGGTTCCTACAACGCCCCGCAAATAATCGTGGCGATCTTTATAATCAAGTGCAATCATAATCGCGAGTTGTACGATAAAAAAAATTGAAGTGATTGTAAATATCGACCAATTATTTTTGACCACGAATAGACCTCCATCTAGCTGATAATAATCTTCGGTGTATACGGCTATTATATCCCATATAAGGCTACACTATCCGAATACTACTCTTACTTAAACGAGCACGGTACATTTACAACACATTTTCCGCATACTTCGCTGCCAGCGCTATTTGCATTCATTCCTGTTTGTTCTAGATAAGAACTGCCAAAGTCTTTATAAAGCTCAGCATTTTTCAGGCAAACCTGAAAACACTTTTCTCTATTGAAACCTTTAAAAGTCAAGGCTCCTGAAGGACAATGTTTTACACAGACTCCGCAAACACCTTTACTTTTATACAGGCAGTACTCCTCCTCCATCGGCTTGTCTGGCACTACATCGAGATTGGTAACGACTGTACTATAGCGTCCACAACAGCCTTTTTTGCTAATCAGCATATTATTGATACCAAAGGTTCCAAGTCCGGCAATTCTTGCAATATGCCGTTGTGACCAATGACTGATTAAGCTTTTTCGATCAAAGGTTGTTGCCTCTTTTGAAACACCTGCCTCGTAGCCCATTTTCTTTAATTCTTCAATTAAATATTGATTCAATCTTCCAAACATCTCATTTGTTTCTTCATAGGTACGAGCCCACTCTGGCGATGCCGAATCACCCGTTACTTTATTGGTATCGGCAAGTTCCTTTGTAAAAGGAACAAAATAAGCAATAATAATCGTTGGCTCTTGTAATACCTCACTAGGCATCACATGTTGCTCGGAAATAAGCTCCTTTAGTTTAAAAACATCTGGATGATTTGCATCAGCAAATCCCACTAAGGGCTCGCCCCATTTAGCTGTGATGTCCGAATTTTTCTGATATTCACAAACATAGCTCTGAATGATATTCGTGGTTTTTTTCTTAAGTTCCATTTTTCATTTCCTCTTGCATGATTTTTATATCAAAACTCATCATAGTTTTTTGTATACATTCCAGCCGATTGGTACTCATTTTTCTTTTCCAGCTTTTCTTCTTTAGCTTTCATCTCTTTTACTTGCTCTAGAAAAGACTCCATACAAGTTTTACATAAACGCCCTTTATTGATAATTTTCTTACATTGTTCACAAGGATAATATAGATTTTCGCATTCTTGGAGATGACCATTCTCAATCATACGATAGATAACGCTCTCTTTAATCCCCGTAACTTCATGGACTTCTTCGACGGTACAGCGATGATGTGTTCTAACATATTCAGCAACAATTTTCTCATTTTCTTCCTCTTGTGCCAAGCACTTTGGACACATTTCAATAACACCCTTCATATATAACTGCCCACATATAGGACAACTCGCAAGCTCCATATTTTATCTCCCATCCTTTATCATAATAAAAAAATATAAAATTCCTTTTTTATATAACGCTTTACCTTATTATATTTCTACATAAAAAAATAAATTTCCTTCCTAATAAAAAGTTAAATTGTAAAAAATTACAATTTAAAGTCAACATTACCGCCACTAACCTCATAATTTCTTATAATAAAAATAACAGCTCCTATCGTAAAAATTGATAGGAACTGTTGCTGTATAAATCAATTTTAAATCTTAAATTTCTGAATCGCATCCTGTAATTCTTGTGCCATATTAGCAAGTTCTTTACTGGCGCTACTCATTTCTTCGACAGATGAAGCTTGTTCTTCCGTCGCTGCCGATACAGTTTCAGAATCAGTTACGACATTTTTGTTCATCTGATCAATGTCTTGAATAGAGGCAACAATTTTTTCTGTGTGATCTGACATTTCTTGAATGTTGACTGCAATGTTTTGAGATTGTTTTGCAACGTTATCAACAAGATCTACGATTTCCATAAAAGATTTACCTGCCGTATCGACAACAGATGCACCCATTTCCACTTCTTTTGTGCCTTCATTCATCGTGACAACAGCTTGCTCGGTATCTGTCTGAATTTCGCCAATAAGGGTAGCAATTTTTTCAGTAGCTACTTGTGACTGTTCAGCAAGTTTTCTCACTTCTTCGGCAACTACAGCAAACCCACGACCTTGTTCGCCAGCTCGAGCTGCTTCAATTGCGGCATTTAGCGCTAATAGATTGGTTTGACCAGCGATACCAGAAATCGTATCGACGATCTGTCCAATTTCTTGTGAACGTTCACCAAGTTTGCCAATGACACGGGCAGAATTGTTTACTGATGTTTCGATAAGTTGCATTTGCTGCACAGCATTTTCGATTGCCTTTGTTCCATCTTGGGCCGTCGTTGTCGCTCGCATCGCGTGATCAGCCGATTCGATAGCATTTAATGTAACTTCTTCCATACTGGCAGACAATTGTTCAATAACTTTTGTAGCAGAATCTACAGCAAGAAGCTGTTTATTTGTTATAGCAGCAACATCAGTAATCGATTGTGCGATTTGATTGCTAACCGCAGCAGATTGCTCCGCACTTAGGCTTAATTGTGTTGCATCTTCTGTAACTTGTCCAGCTGAATGATGAATGGTATGAATCAGCTTATTCATATTGCTTGTCAATTCTTTAAAAGCCTGGTTCATTGCCCCAAATTCATCCTTGCGATCGCCAAACAATTTTGCTTCGCCATGGTCAGAAAAATCACCAGTAGCAAATCTTTGAAGGTGATGGGTTGCGATAATGATTGGTTCGGAAAAAGTCTTTGCAAGATAAATCGCTAGAAAAGCAATTAAAATTTGAATCACTACTAAAATACCGAGGGAAACAAAAATTTGATGATAGACTTCTTTATCTGTTTCTTCTTTATGTGTTTTTGCTAAGCCGTCAATGTGGTCAACCCAAGCCCCCGTTGCGATTACCCAGCCATACGGTTTAAAGAGCATAGAAAATCCACGTTTTGGTAAATCTTGCGTTTCATTGGGTTTTGGAAAGGAGAAATTACTGTAGCCGCCCCCCTCTTGCTTGGCAGCTTTAAAAATTTCTTGCATATAGTAGACACCTTGGCTATCTTTGTCGTTTAAACGGTTTTTACCTTCGACCTTTTTACCTAAAGTCGCATGCGCAACACAAACACCGTCCAAATTGTCGGCAAAAAAATAACCATAGCCGCCATATTTTACTGCTTTAATAACATCAATTGCCTGCTGTTTGGCATGTTCTTCTGTGATTTTGCCAGCTTTTTGTTCATTATAAATTGCATCTAACGAACTAACCAGTCCCTCTGTTTGTAATTTAAGTTCGCGGTCAAATTGATCATTTAGATTTTTTTGGTATAACACGTTGGCTTCGTTATTATTCTGGATGGTTGAAAAGATAAAATATGCACCAACAAGTACTGTAGATAGTGTACTGATTGCTACAAATAGAAGGACAAGCCTTCCTTTTACAGAGTTTAATACATTCATTACGATAACCACCTTCTATGATAATATATATTTAACAACTATATTAATAATCGTCATGGCATAATACATTATATTACATAAACTGTAATTTTAAAACAGTTTTTCCACTAAAATATTATAATTTTATCTAATTTTCTGAAAACCAATACCTTTTGTATACTTTATTTTTCAGAAAATAGCGTATAAATTCCACTAAAAAACATGCTATAATAGCGTTATTTTTAGGAGGGATATATTTATGTCAATCATTGCTAGTATGATGCCAAAATGGAGATTTGAGGCAGCAAAAATCGACATCCCAGAAAACTGGCATATCAACTTTATCAATTCTACCAATGTCGAAGAATTAATCATGGCTTGCCAAGAAGCAGAATGCTTGCTGATCCCGGCAGCTACGCAAAATATCAATGCTACTGTCTTGAAAAACATTGCCCACATTAAGCTGATTCAATCGGCTGGGGCTGGATACGATGGCGTAGATATCAAAACTGCGAAACAACTAGGAATACAAGTTGCCAATGTCCCTGGTCAAAACGCCCATACTGTAGCTGAATATACACTTGGTTTAATCATTGCATTGCAGCGCAGTCTGGCTATTGCTGATCGAGAAACTAAAAAGGGACATTATACAAAAATCAGACAGCACTTATTTCAACAAGGGATGACCGAAATAGCTGGTAGTTCTATCGGTCTAATCGGGGTTGGATTAATCGGTGGTGAGGTTGCCAAGATGCTTAGCTTTCTAGGCGCATCGGTTAGTTACTATAGCCGTACCCGAAAATCTGCTGCTAGCGAAGCAGAGCTAGGCATTTGCTATAAACCGCTTGACCAGCTAATTTCTAGCAGTGATATCATTAGTATCCATACACCGCTAACCGCTGAAACTAGAGGACTGATTGGAACACATGAATTTACGCAGATGAAATCAAGTTGTCTGCTAATCAATACCGCACGAGGCGAGATCGTCGATCAGATTGCCTTAGCTGATGCCTTAGACTCGGACAAAATTGCCGGCGCAGCCATTGATGTAATGGCACCAGAGCCATTACCAAATACGCATCCCTTATTGAATCTTTCAGCAGTAGCGCAGGATAAATTATTGATTACGCCACATATGGGTGGCGTCACCGTTAGCAGTTTCCAAATGATGCTCAAAAAAGCGATTGAAAATATCCAACGAGTCTTAAAGCGTGAACAACCAGAAAATATTGTAAATGATTTATAGCAATTAACGCCTAGCTTTTGCCGAAATATGATCGATATGTATTTTGATCACTTTTGTTTTTTCACTTGCGTTCTTGATATACTCTTTCCCTTTTTCTATATGATCTACTGAGTATTTATTTAAAAATTCTACAAGAGCCATATTTTTTTCATCATCAAAAACTTCACTTGCTGTTCCAAATAGGATTACACTCTCATACTCCGTACTAAATTTCTCCGGTAAAATACAAGTTTGTCCAACTACGCAAAAAGATACTTTGTTATGATCCCTGATATTATCTAATTTATTTCCTTCTACAGCACTATGAAAATAGATAAAATCATTGATAAACACATAACTGACTGGTACTCCATAAGGATATCCATTTTTATCTACTGTAGATAAAATGCCATACTCACCTTGTTCCAATATTGCTACTGCTTCGCTATTGTTTAGTTCACGATCTTTTCTTCTCAGTTCTTTAAACATAATGATTCCCCCATATTATTTATCTTTTATTCACCTTACTCTTTCACTATAACACAAAAAGTTCCTGCCAAAATAATATAAACTTAGCAGGAACTTTTTTATTGATTTTAAGAACTGACTAGCGCATGCACTAGTCAGTTCTTTTTATTAATCTAACGCTTAATGCCTATGTCTCAGTATTGATAAACATTAATTCTATTCTGTACACATTTATTTTTTATTTAACCAAACCAGCATTTCATTTTCTCCACGGTTTGCCCAGCAATAATAGGGTATCAAGGTAACAGTCATGGGAGTGAACGTATTTGGAACCTCTTTTCTATAAAGGCTATCTTCCCATTCCGCTTCAATATTCATTTTTTCTGCATTGGCTTTAATAATACCTACACCATTGAATTGATTGGGTACAAACTCATATTGAAATCTCGTTTCTTCGGTCAAATGAATCAGCTGCAAATCTGCACCATTATCGACGCCTTCTGCACAAAATACCAGAGGGCCACGCTGCACTGCTACTTTATGTAAATCAACACGTACCTGTGGATTGGCTGTATAAGCATGAATACTCATATCCAGATTAAGGGTTACTACATCGCCATTTTTCCATATACGCTCTATAGGAACATAACCATCTTGTTGCGTGACAGTATACAATTCATCATTTACTTTGATTGTATAGGATTCTGCCCAATTTGGAATACGTAGACTAAAAATAAAAGGTGCTGGCTCTTCTGTCTGAATTACCAAACGCACATTTCCTTCCCAAGGATAGTTCGTAGTCTGTTCAATATTTATACTTTTCCCATTTAACTTTATTGTTGCCTGATTGGCTAGATACAAATTGGTATAAATTTCGTTATCATGAACCGTATATGCATATTGATGAAGTGAGGTCACCATTCTGGCAATATTCGGCGGACAACATGCACAACCAAACCAAGCCGGACGAGTAACTTTTACATGACTTTTACCTGGGTCCTTTTTACTGTATTCAGGTATAACTTCCAAAGGATTTACATAAAAGAAATGCTTTCCATCTAGTGCCATGCCACTCAATACTGTATTATAAAGTGCTCGCTCCATTACATCGGCATATTCCCCTTTACGTTCATTTTTCAGCATATTGCTAGCAAAAAAGATAAGCCCTATGGAGGCACAAGTTTCTGCATACATAGTATCATTAGGCAAATCGTAATCAGCAGTAAAAGATTCACCGATTACGGTCGAACCAATTGCACCTGTAATGTACATACGTTTTGTTACAATGTTTTTCCACAAACGTCGACAGGCAGCCATCATTTTTACGTCCTTATTCAAGTACGCAAGATTTGCCATTGCTGTACACATATATACAACCCGCACGGCATGTCCTTCGGCCGTTTCCTGTTCTACAATTGGCTTATGCGTCTGATAATAACTAGCTGGAAATTGCTCCATCCCTTCAATCAAAGGTTTTTTATTTGGATCTTCCGCCACCTGCCGTTTGAAAAAGTCTGGATCTTTCCCCCGTTCATATAAAAAAAACCGACTAAGTTCCAAATAATTTTTCTTTCCTGTAACTTCATATAATTTGAGCAAAGCTAATTCTATTTCTTCATGCCCATCATACCCTTTCACCTTCTGTGGATGATCACCAAAAACAGAATCAATATGATCAGCAAGCTTACAAGCAATATCCAGTGCCTTTTGATTTTTAGTCGTCGTATAGTAGGCCACCGCCGCTTCAATGAAATGCCCAGCGCAATAGAGTTCATGACTTTGAAATAACCTTTTATATTTTCTCCCTGGATCTTCTGCTGTAAAATAGGAGTTAAGATAGCCATCACTTTCTTGTGCCTGTGCCAAAAGATCAATCACGCCATCAGCTAGCTCTTTTAAATTCTCATCATACGTTTGATGCAATGAATACCCCACTGCTTCCAGCCATTTATACACATCACTATCTTGAAAAACCATTCCATAATGATGCCCTTCTTTTAGTCCAGCTGCAATTTTGAAATTTTCAATAGCATGACTTTTTTCTGATGGAATATAATCGGCATCTCGCTCTTTTTCAATAACAATATTAGCCTTATCATTTAATACTTCCCATTGATAAGGAATCATTTTTGTACGAATCAGTTCCATGTAATGAATCCAATATGGATCTGTTATTTTTACACTATTTAAATTAAGTACAGTCATCTTACTCACCCTTTTTATCATTATATTCCTCTATTGCTAACAGTTAAAACCATTTGTCGGCAGTGATTTTTGTTCAATTTCCATAATAACTTGGCCTTCATTTTGCTCGAACTTACGATAAAAAAGCATAGGAAATATACCTAACAGAAAAATAACCATCGGTATCCAAATAAAAATCAGTTGTATGCCAAGTAAAGAATTCGCTGATTGTACAGCATTCGGCACATAACCAAAATAATCCATAACCATTGCTGGAATAAAACCTCCGATACCAGAACCGGCTTTAATGCAAAAAGCACTGCCAATTGCCGTCAAAAACCCACTAGCACGGATTCCATTTTTCCATTCTCCATAATCAACCGTATCTGACAGCATAGCAAATGGCATAGAACAAGCAATTCCCGATCCTATCGAAGCGATGATCCAACCGATAGCGAGAGCTGATACTGTAGCACCTGCAAAAAACATAATAAGATGACCAACTGCAGCAAGAATCAATCCGATAATCATCGTGGCGTATTTGCTTGAAAATTTCACCAATAAAGGTATAGAAATCATGCCAATCACCTGGAGAACAGTCAGCCCATTGATAAACGGAACGAGACTTTTATCGCCAATATAATACTGTAGATAATAAATTAATGTCGATTGCCTAATCGTTAGTGCAACCCAAAAAATCAGATTAGCAGTTACAATGATAATCCACGGCCAGTTTCCTTTGATTGCCATGACGCTCTGTTTAATCGGAATTTTCTTTATTTTTTCAATATTGATTTCTCTTAAATTTGTAAAAGCAATCAAAAATAAAATAACTGCAACAATTGCATATACCGCCAAAGTCATCGAAAAGCCTTTTTGATCATTCCCACCGCCCAAAAAAGCAACCAGTGGCAAAGTAAACGTTATTGCCACAAAGGCACCTACATTGCCGCCCACCATACGAAACGTGTTCAACAATACTCTCTCTCCCGGGTCGTTAGTCAAATTTGGCAAAACAGAAGTAATTGCTGTTTGTATCCCCGTGTAAAAAATACCTGCCAAAATATAAATAACAACGACATAGATTACTTTTGCTGCTCCATCAAGCCCTGGCGTTGTAAATGTCAGCCACATAAATAAAGCGAATGGTATGCACAACCACAAAAAATATGGTCGACTTTGACCATACTTCGATTTCGTATGATCAACAATAAATCCCCAAGCTGGCGCATCGATTGCATCAAGCAGCCTAGTCGCCAAAAGAAGTGTCCCGGTTACACCAACTGACAATCCATATACGTCAGTTAAAAAATACAGTAGATAAGCTCCAATAATACAATACAATAAATTGCCGCTAGCATCGGTTAATGCATAACTAAGTCTACCACTTAAAGAAACTTTGTTTGATAAATTATTTTTTTCATTCATGTGATATTCTCTCCCTCTCTCAATTAGAATCCGAATTAAATTAGTTTATAAAACCAGAAAATTATTACCTAAAGAAACCCAATTGCATTTATGTTATACAATGATTAAATTGTATAATACAACTTATCAAACAAAAATGGAAAATATTTTCACATCATATAACTATATTAACATTAGTGATATAATAAAATTGATATTTAATCCTTTATATTTTAAAATAATTAATTAGTCTAAATATTTAAAATATTAGAAATCATTGAATGTAAACCCTTTATATGCACTTTATTTATATAATAAAATTAACTATTAGGAGCTGTCAAAATGTATATTATTTTTAATTGTCCACCACTCCCTCACTTAATTGTTGGAGGAATTGCAATGTTCAGAGCAGGCGATACTCATTCACGACGTACCCTTGACCACACTTTTGATTTACTTTATGTCGTCAGTGGACAGTTGCATATGGAAGAAAATAAAGTACGTTTTACTGTATCCCCTGGGCAATTTTTGGTATTACCTCCAAAAACAATGCATAAGGGTTATAAACATTGTGATATGGATACCAATTTTTACTGGATTCATTTTTATTCCACAGGAGATTTTTATCTCGCAAATACCCCTGCTTATTATGACAACAAAGAACACTGCCATGGCAAATATTATGAGATTGATGATTTTCAAATTGTTCTTCCTCAATATGGTTCTGTAAACAAAGAGTTTCAGAATCAATTTTTAGACTATATGAAGACACTCTCACAAGTGAAAATCGATCGACATCAAAATGCAAAAATCTTTTATGATTCAACTATATCAGAAATTAAGTATCAACAACTTTTCTATACAATCCTGACCTTTATTTGTGATTCTCACGAAGAAACCATCCCTCATGATATTGCCGAAAAAATCTTTGAATACCTGACAACTCATTATCAAGAACCTTTTCAATTAAATAAAATCGCAAAAAAATATTCTTTTCATCCGGCCTATATCATTCGTTGCGTAAAGCGCAAATACGGAATAACACCACTCCAACTTTTATTAGATATTCGTCTGAACAAAGCAAAACAGCTTCTCACTAACACCAATAATCCTATAAATAACATCGCTGCAACTGTTGGTTTTGTAGATAATGCATATTTTTCTAAGCAATTTAAAAAACGGCTAAAACTTACGCCATCTGAATATCGAAATTTATATTATGGTAAAAATTCTAAGTTAGAGTAGCCATCCATTTTGTAAAATACATCAACTTATTCGGTAGTGATTATTTCAATAACACATTATCAAAATCCTTAAATGCTTATTTCCACTAAAATTTCATTATCTCATGAAAATTTTAAACCTAAACAAAAAAAAACTGGCTAACATCTTTTTTGCTAGCCAGTTTTTTTATTATTTCTATGTATATTCTGATAGAAGAATATGCATAGAAATTTCATCTAATGATTTTCTGTCATATAGCTATATTTTACATGGATCTAACAGAATTTTTTTGCGTGACTCCGATCAACCAGCCCAAAGATAGACCGATAACCATTGGGATCACCCAACCCATTCCAAGATCAAAAAACGGCAAGAAATTGTGGGACAATGTCAAAAAATCTTGAACAAAGGATTGATTTTTAATAGTATCTGGCATCGCATTAAAGGCATCTGCTACACTAGCAAACAGGGTACAACCTGTCGTTAACATGTAAACAATCTGACGATGCTTAAAAAGTGGCGATAAAAATGCCAATATGATTAAGGTGATTGCTAGTGGATATAAGAACATTAATACTGGAATGGATAACGAAATAATCTGTGTCAAACCGACATTTCCAATCAAACACGACACTAAGGTAAATAAATATACATACCCTTTATAACTAAGTGTTTTGGGAAATAAAGCTTGAAAAGTTTCCGAACAAGCAGTGATTAGACCAATCGCTGTCTTTAAACAAGCAAGCGTCACAATAATCGCTAATAAAATACTACCGGCTGAGCCAAAATAATACTTAGCGATTTGCGCTAAGGCAATTCCGCCATTCGCAGATACCTCATATTTTGCAACGCTAGTTGCCCCGATATAAGCTAGACAACTATAAATCACACCCATTAAAAGAACACTTACAAATCCAGCTTTCACAGTACCAATTGCAATAGCTCTTGGACTTTGTATCCCCAAATCTCTAAGTGTCTGCACAACAATAATACCAAAAGCAAGCGAAGCCAATGCATCCATTGTATTATAGCCTTCAGTGAAGCCCTTGAAAAATGGTTCGGCTATATAAGCACCATGAATCTCAGCACCTGAAGTAGTCCCCATGGGACTTAAAAAGCTGATAATCACTAAAAAAGCTAAAAACAACAAAAATAGTGGATTTAAAACTTTACCAATCCAAGTCAAAATCTTACTAGGTTTTAAGGAAAAAATAAGTGCAATCAGAAAAAATAAAATCGTAAAACCAGCCAATCCTAAAGTTTGATATTCCTTAGCGATATATGGAGCTAAACCAATTTCATAAGAAACTGTTCCTGTTCTCGGCAACGCAAAAAATGGCCCAATTGTGAGGTACAATAAAACCGTCATCCCATAGGCATACAAAGGATGAATGCGACTAGCTAAGCCAAATAAACCATCACTTTTAGAAGCCCCAATCGCCACAACTCCTAAAAAAGGCAACCCAATCCCCGTAAGGAGAAATCCAATCGTAGCAACCATAACATTGCTACCAGCTTCCTGTCCCATATGTACAGGAAAAATCAAATTCCCAGCACCAAAAAACAACCCAAATAACATTGAACCAATCAATATGTATGATGATAATGTCAATTTTTTATCCATAAAGGCACTCCTAATTCTCAAAATTTTGTTTCTACTATTTGAGAAATGGACTATTTCATCCCCCATTTTTCTCAAACTATTTGATTATATAATATTTGACAATATTTATCAACAAAAGCAATGGTATTCTCAATAATTTTGTGAAAATTCATTTTACCTTGATTACTTTTAGACACTAGCTTTTTATGGTGTCATATAAAAATGAACTGACTAGCATTTCTGCCAGTCAGTTCATTTTTTATACACATGATTTCACTATAAGTACGCGGCTCTAAACCAAAGATCACGATTAATGTTGTGTTATTTTTTCTATGCCAGCTCTGATATAACCGTCGATTTCTTCAACTTGTACGTCAACACCTGCTTCTTTCGCACAGGCTATAATTGTTGCTTTTTCACTTTCTCCTACTCCGATATTCTCCATTTTTCTCATTAGGTATGCCTGTAAATTTGTATCGGCATCTAATTTTTCGTAAAATTTCCCAATCATCTATTAGTCGCTCTCCTCTTTTGAATTTTAGTAATTACTTAAAAATTACTAACCAACTTACTTATTATTTTACCACAAATTGGATCGGGTTTTAATGAAATTTAAAAATAATATTATATTAAACACTATACTCAATATATTTGAACAAATAAAAGTCGATACCAAGCACACATTGTAGCTAGTATCGACTATATTCATTGCTTTATTCTTCTATTATATTATCGTTATACTGGTCAATCACTTAATTAATTGAACCAACGATAATCCCAATCACAAGAGCCTCAATTTCACGGAGATTATCCTCGTGCTGTTGTCTTTCTCTTTCTTGTCTTTCCTGCCATTCCTGCTCGCTCTCATGATCATGTCTTCTCATTTCACGTTCGTGGCGTTCATTTTCTTTACGTAATCGTTCATCGTGATCAGCTTGCTGATCACGTGGTGGCGGGGCCTGTGTATCCTGATTATCATCATACTGAACAACTGTAGCATTATTATGAAACGGAGAAGCCTCCAATACTGCCGCACTAAAACCGGCTTGCATTACACCGATCATTGTAACTATCATTATTTTCTTACCTAAGTTTTTCACACTACATTCCTCCTGATATTTATGTATTTATCTGTAAAAATCTAATTATTTCATCATGTTCATCTTCAGTTAATCTTTATACCTTGCCCCCTTTGTTTCTATAAGCAAAGTATACGCATAAATTATTAGAAATTAGTTTGATAAAAAAAATAAAGTTTCTATTAAATTAATATTTAACTTAATAGAAACTTTATTTATCAGTAAATCATAGCATTGTACAAAATGCGAACAATTATATTCTGTCACTTTTTATTTTCTTACCATATTGTTTATTAGTAATTTTTTGTAACAACTTGGAAAAATGCTTGTGGGTGATCACATACAGGGCAAGCATCCGGCGCTTTTAATCCAATATGAATATGCCCACAGTTTTCACATTGCCATACAACGATCTCTGTCTTTTCAAAGACCTGTTTGCTTTCAACATTGGCAAGTAATTTAAGATATCTTTCCTCATGTTCTTTTTCAATTTTCGCAACAGCTTCAAAAAGATAAGCAATTTTTGAAAAGCCCTCTTCTTTCGCAACTTTTGCAAATTCAGCATACATTTCTGTCCACTCGTAATGTTCACCATCTGCACCATCTTTTAAATTTTCTATGGTTGTTGGCACTGCACCGTTATGTAACAATTTAAACCAAATTTTTGCATGCTCTTTTTCATTATTAGCAGTTTCATTAAAGAAATTTGAAATTTGAACGTACCCTTCCGCTTTTGCTTTCGAAGCATAATAGGTATACTTATTCCGTGCCTGAGATTCACCTGCAAATGCTGCCTGTAAATTTGCTTCTGTCTTCGTTCCTTTTAATTCCATCATTATCGCTCCTTTTCATTTGAAACTGTTTATGGATAACAAAAATCAATAAATCATAAGTATCCATTTAGTTAAACATATAATACTTACTCAGAAAAGTCAAACAATACTTTTCTCGGTCGCACCATTTCCATTACTGCAAAGCTATAAATTGACCTATAAAAGATCTACCAATAGCATAACATTTAACACTGCTACAATGATGCCAATGCTATATAAGAGGACTCGTTGAAAAACAGAATTGGCATATTTCCCCATAACTTTTTTTGAGGAGGTAAGATAAATTTGGAGTGCAATCGTCCAAGGCAACTGGATACTTAGCGCAATTTGCGAGTAAACCAAGCCTTTAAAGGGGTTTTCAATAAAAAATATGATAACTACCGCTAAGCCATAGGTAAGCGCGACACCATGCCACGAATGATGATCCTTGATATTATAAGCTTCTTTAAATAGTCCAGCATAAATGCTCCCCCCTGCCATTCCAGCTGTTGTTGTCGAAGCAATACCTGAAAAAAGTAGTGCAACTGCAAAAATCAAAGCAGCTCCATCACCAAGCAACGGTTTTAACATTTCTTGCGCTTGTTGTAATTCATCAACAGGCACCTGATTTGTAAAAAATACAGTAGCTGCAATTAAAATCATCGCACTATTAATTGCCCACCCCAGTCCCATGGAGAAAAGTGTATCTAAAAATTCATAGTTTAATTGTTTTTTTATTACCTGTTCATCTTCTAAATTCCACTGGCGACTTTGAATAATTTCAGAATGTAGAAATAAATTATGAGGCATAACGACTGCCCCTAATACGCTCATAACGATTGGCAGTGAATTTTCTGGTAAAACAGGCAACACCCACCCCACCGCGGCTTGTTGCCAATCTATTTGCACTAGGCTAAGTTCAACTAAAAAAGATATCCCGATGAGAGATACAAAACCAATAATAACTTTTTCTAATTTTTTATACGAATTCGACCATAATAACCATCCGCAAAAAATAGCTGTTAATACGGAAGCTATTTTTATCGGAATATGAAATAAAATAGAAATCGCAATTGCTCCGCCCAAAATTTCCGCCAAAGCTGTTGCCACCGATGCCGCTACTGCTGAGAATAGAATACTACGGGATACCCATGGCTTCAAATAAATCGTTGCCGCCTCTGATAAGCACAAACCACTCACAATGCCCAAATGAGCTACATTGTGTTGCAATACGATCAACATAATCGTCGATAGAGTAACCATCCATAGCAATTGGTAGCCATACTCAGCACCAGCTGCCATATTAGAAGCCCAATTTCCTGGATCAATAAACCCTACCGTGATCAATATACCAGGTCCTATATATTTAAGGAACTCTCGTGCTTTCACACTCGACTCGTGCGTGATTTGAAAATATGAGGAGAAGCTATTTCTCATCAAAATCACCTCCTTATATTTAAATAATTTTACTTAATAAATTTTATTAGTTTATTTCGTTAAATTTCTTATGATATCCTGCTTAAGATACGTTCAATATAGAAAAACTTCTGCCATCAATTATGCAGAAGTTTTTCTATATTAATTTTATATTTTAAATTTGTTGACGTTATTGGTGAGATCTTCTGCCATCTTAGTCAATTCTTGACTTGATACAGCGATTTCTTCCATTGATTCGGACTGTTTTTCAATCACTACCGAAACATTTTTGGTTTGCCCCGCTGCCTCTGTACTCACTTTATTAATACGCTCGATGGAACTCACCATTTGTTGACTTCCACTTGCCATCTGCTGGCTGGCAGAAGATATCTGCGTCACTTGGTTTGCTACTTCCATAATAGATTCTGCTATATCATTGAAGGATTTACCTGCTGACGTAACAACTTCTGTGCCAGATTTAACTTCACGCGTACCGTCATTCATAGCAAAAACAGCTTTACTCGTGTCATTTTGGATTTCACCAATTAAATTAGCAACGTCTTTGGCAGCCTCTTGTGACTGTTCTGCAAGCTTCCTTACTTCTTCAGCTACTACAGCAAAGCCCCGCCCTTGTTCACCTGCACGAGCTGCTTCAATGGCAGCATTTAAAGCAAGAAGATTGGTCTGCCCTGCAATCCCTGAAATCGCATCCACAATACCGCTGATTTCTTTCGATCGTTCACCTAGTTTAGTAACCAATTCAGCGGAATTGGTTACTGTTATTTCAATGGTATTCATTTGACGAATCGCATTTTCAACAGCTTTACTACCTTCTTTGGATGTAGTAATCGTTTTATTTGTCATAGAAGCAACATGATTGGCACCAGCTGCTACCTGCTGAATTCCTTCAGCAATTTGCCCAATTACAGTCGAAGTTTGTTCTACCGCTGCACGCTGCTGTTCTGAACCACGAGCCAAATCAGCAATTGTAGCAGCTACTTGATTAACAGATTGTGCTGATTGTTCGCCGCTTTCCATAAGCGATCTTGAAGCAGAAGTTAATGTTTCTGCTGAGGTATTAACATTAGCAATCAGCTCTTTTAACTGCTCAATCATTGTATTATACCCATCTGCCAATGCACCTATTTCATCTTTTGCCGTTATTTCAATTGACTTACTTAAATCACCACTGGCAACCCAGCCCATAGCTGTTACTAATTTTCGAATCGGATTGGTTATTTTATTCAAAATAATCGTCGCAATAACAATAATAATCAACATCACCACTAGGGAAATACCACCGACAATCATAGCAATTTTATCTTGTGCACTAGTAACAAACTCCATGTTTTTACCAACAAACAAAGCTCCAATAGGCTTATTTTCTGGGCCAATCAATGGCTTGTAGCTAGTAATATACTGTGTGCCTAGTATATCTGCTTTACCAACATATGTTTGTCCTTCATTGAGTACTTTTGTAGCAATTTTTTCATTTAATTTAGTATTTAATACTCTCTGTCCATCTTTCATAATCGTCGTAGCCACACGAGTATCTCCTAAAAACAATGTTACATCAGTACCAAAATTTTCTTTTACTTTATCTACCACGGTGTCATTACTGATATAATATCCAGCTGAAATAACACCAATAATCTTACCTTGTTCATCTTTCACTGGTGTTCCTGCTCGAGCAGAAAATTTGACAACCGATCCAGACTCAATCGCACCAAAGGCATTGCCTTTAAGAGCATTTTTGACATTGTCTTGTTTTACCACGCTATCGCCTTTTGTCTTTTCATGGGTACGGACAATAACCTTCCCTTTTTCATCAGTTATTGTAGCAAAATCGATTTTAGCCTTTTTAAGAAGTGGGCCAACATCATTTAAAATCGCATCTGCATCTTTATTTTTTATCGCTTTTATCACATTTGGATTACTAGCCATAACCGCGCCAAAATTCAAAGCATTCTCTTTATAATCCTCAAGCGTCGTGCTAAGCCCCTTCATACTTTCATTCACTTGTTCAGTAGTAATCTGATTATTATATTCTGTTAAAAGATAAAGTGCTGGTACTAAAGTAGCAACAATTGCGAGCAAAGTAAGTACTACCATGGATGAAATCAGTTTTGTCTTAATACTAAAACTACTAAAGCTTATATCGAAAATCCTTTTCATAACCTCACCACTCCCTATCCTTTTGTGAACAAATGCTAGAACGAAGACTATCTTCTTATCTATTATAACTTTATTTAATAGCAATTTTCAACATATAAGAACTCATAGTAACTATGAGGTATCAAAAAAAGAATGATAAATGATACATTTGAACATAATAACTGATATACTTCTAATTGTAGATACAAAATTTATTTGACTATATAACGAACGAGTAAAATTTAACCAAAATGTATAAAACTCCAATCATAAGCACTATAACGCAGCAACCATAAGGGGGAATTATTTTTCACTTATTTAAAGAGGTTGAAAAGAAACGAGATGAGCTAGAAAAATTGCGAATTACCATTCAAGCAAGCGAAATTACCTACCGTCAAAAAGGTGAACTCCCCCTAGCAGAACGCTTTAAAAAAATTAGAAAGAGCGATTAAGATACTAAAAACCGAAGATTAAAGTACTATTTTTTCTTTTTATTGAAATTTTCCAGTATTTCACCAGCGTTCATAACGAATAATTTCTTCAATCTTTTTACGCGGTCTGGGCATTGGTTTCTCGTCTGCATAACCGACAGTAACAATAGCAACTACATATTTATCGGGCGGAATACTTAAAATTGGTCTGATTTGATTTTGTGTAAAAGAGCTAACCCAACAAGTTCCTAAACCTAAGCTAGTAGCTTCTAATATCATATGTTCTATTGCAATCGAGGTATCTCTTATTATTTGCTTAACCGCTTCCTGCGGACTGTTTTCATCCAACTTAAGCTTTCCATCCACATGCATTCTCGCACTGCTATCTGCAACACAAACAATAAAAGCTGGCGCTGATAGCATCCATTTTTGATCATTGGCCGTTTCCGCTAGTTTTTGTCTCATCCATTCAGATTTTATAATAATAAATCGCCATGGCTCTGTATTACTTCCTGATGGGGCAAGTCTCGCACTCTCAATTAATTGCATTATTTTTTCATCTTCTATTGGTTTATTAAGATATTTTCTAATACTTCTACGCATTTCAATCTGTTCCATAACTTATCATTCCCCCCTGTTTTTAAATTGTAGTTAAACTTATGAGCAATAATTGCTTTTATAAAAAATATTTTTCTATCAATGTTTATTTCCTTAAAAAAAATAAAGTTCCTGCCAAATTAATACATAGTCCAGCAAATTTTATCATTACTTTCTAGAAGAATCACCTCTGGATGAAACTCACACTGTGACTAAATAAATACTAATCAGTTTGCATTGCCCTAGTATTCTATGCTACGATTACTATCAAAGATTTTAATGAATACGAATAATACTGATAAAAATGACCACTATATTCAAGTGGCCATTTTTATGTAAATCATATATATATTCTGATCCCAAATTACCAACATTTTAAATGCACAAAAGATGGCAAAGAACTGCCACTTATTTTTAGTTTTGCTTTATATCGTTTTTAAAATTTTAGAAGGAGATTTCAGCTATGAAAAGATCACTATTTTCTGAGTTTAATAGCAAAAATATCCTATCTCTAATAATCTTCATTTTTTTTATTTTTACCCTTTGGTCAATCTATATATTATATTTAGATTCTTATTTAAAAAGTAATGATCCTTTTTTTTATAAGCTATTTCACTTAGGTCTTGATAAACTTCTACTGATGACATTACCTACCTATTTTTATTTAGACTATTATGAAAAAGTTAACATTGTAAAATTTTTAAAGCTAAATAGCAATATACTTGCAGGAATAAAATATGTAATACTCTCCATTGCTTTTCTAATTATTCTTTCTTTAAATACGCAATATCAACTTTTAAACTATATAAAATTTAACCCTTTTTTATCTATTGCTATATGGATTAATGCTATTATTTTAGCAGCCTTCATGGACGAGGTTATATTTCGAGGTATTATTTTACAAAAATTAACAAATATAATGATCTTTAGGAAAGCAAATGCTCTTAGTTCTTTAATATTTGTATTCATACACTTTCCTAAGTGGTTTAGTCTCGGTTATTTTTCACATTATAATGTGATTGGTAGTATTAATTTTATTTTTTGTTTTGGATTACTCATGGGTTATATATTAAAAAAAGCAAACTCACTATGGCCTTGTATCTTTATTCATTTAACCAATAATTTTATAAGTTATGCTCTTAATTTATAATTGTATCCCCCATAACAATCGTTATTATAGTTAAAAAATTAGTTGCGATAAAAATGTTTTATAATGGGTATATTAGAAAATAGTTGACTTAACATTGGCGTTGTTTAAAAAGAAACAACTCATTTCAGAAGGGATGGTACCATGGGACAAGATTGGAAAGAAGCGAAAAATTATACGTTAACACCGCAAGAAATTGAAAAGTTATTGATGGATAGTTTTGGTGATAAAATTCAACCCATTGATAATGCAAAACTTGCAAAGCAACGACAACAGCAAGCCAAATATCGCGAAAAAAATCAAGCAAACCCTCAGTATAAATAAAAATTAAGTACCTTCATCATAACACCATGAAACTTGGCATTTTCCCTGCTACAACTTTCATGGTGTTATTTTTATTGTCATTATCTGTAAGGTATCTTATTATTTATTTTGCGAATGATATCTAGTGAGAAAATTTAATATTGCCGAAATATCATTTAACAAGTCACAGGAGGTATCTATTATGAGTCAAGACAAAGAACTAACTTGTCGCGATTGTAACACCCCATTTACGTTTAGTGCATCTGAGCAGGATTTTTTCGCGGAAAAGGGTTTTACTAATGAACCTGGGCGTTGCCCAAGCTGTAGAACTGCACGGAAACAAAGTAATGATAGAAGTGGTGGATATAGTCGAGGCAATGACCGTCCTCAGCGTGAAATGCATACAGTGAACTGTTCAGCTTGTGGCAAAGAAACCGAAGTTCCATTTCGTCCGAGTGGCGATCGCCCAGTATATTGCCGAGAATGCTTTAGTCAACAAAAAGACAGAAGACATTAACATGGTACTGATAAGTACTTGACAAATCCTTATAAGAACAAAGTTAAAGCTCCTGCCAAATTTTAAAATTTGACAGGAGCTTTTCGAATATCTTTAACACAACACTTTTCACCCCGTTGTATTTTGCTTATAATGGTACATATGAGTAAATATAATTACTTGATGAAAGCTCCACTGTGATTCTAGAAACGAGGCAATACGATGAAAAAACGCACTCGACATCCAATAAAAAAAGCTGGTTTACCACCAGGTTCCTTAGTAAGGTACGGCTTTGATCCATCCATTGAAACCAAAGTTCGCATTATTGATTTTAGCTCCGACGGATTTTATGAAAATGATATTCATCAATTAGAAGATTTAGTACCATTCAAACGAGAAGATACGGTTACTTGGATTGATATTATCGGTGCCAGCCAGGTAGAAACTTTAGATAAAATCGGTAAATTATTTAATATTCACAACCTAGTATTAGAGGACATGCTCAATACAACGCATCGTCCTAAACTTGAAGATTATGGCAACTATTTATTTTTAATCATGAAAAACATTCGGATGGAGGAAGATGAATTATTAATTGAACAGATTTCTTTGATCATCGGTAAAAACTATGTTATTTCATTTCTAGAAAGCAATTTCAGTGTTTTTGAGCCAGTTCGCAACCGTTTAAGGACAGGAAAAGGAAAAATCCGTAAAACTGGTGCTGATTATCTTGGCTATGCACTCATTGATATGATTGTTGATAATTATTTCATTGCATTAGAACATGTTGGGGAGCAGATCGAACTATTAGAAGAACGTGTCATGCTAACTGCCAATCCAAATCACATTCATGAAATTCAAAGTTTGCGCACCGACCTCTTATTTATTCGCAAGGCCGTATGGCCGTTGCGTGAAGTCATTAATAGCTTAGGCAGAGGAGATTCTGAAATTTTCCAAACAGATACACACCTCTATATCCGCGATGTATATGATCATGCAATTCAGGTCATTGATACAGTGGAAACTTATCGTGAAATGGTGAGCGGTCTGATGGATATCTATTTATCTAGTGTCAGCAACCGTATGAATGAAGTTATGAAGGTACTGACGATCATTTCTACAATTTTTATCCCCCTAACTTTTTTAGCTGGTTTAGAAGGAATGAATTTCAAAACTATGCCAGAACTTGATTGGGACTATGGGTATCCAACCCTCTTGATTATTATGTTGATGATTGTATTAGGTATGATTAGATTTTTCAGAAAAAAACAATGGTTATAAGAATCCTTCATCACAAATTTACACAAATTTAATATAAGATTATGGTAATTTTTTATATTTTCTTGCAGGAAATATATATTTCATGGCGTATTTGTGCATTATAGTGTTATACAAAATAACATTAGAGGTAATGATAAAAAAGGAGCTGTTATCTATGGAAAAACTATTTAAATGTAGTGTATGTAACTTCGTCTATGAAGGAGAAAATGCTCCCGATATTTGTCCTAAATGTGGACAACCCCATGAAAAATTTAAGGAACTCTCCGAAGAAAGTGCCGACAAAATTTATCAATCAGAAGTAACCAATGACATTCATATGGAAATCATAACCTTGATTGATAAGGTTATCTATCTAGCGAATGAGGGTATTGATTTAGATCTTGATCCAGCCTGTGTTAGTGCTTTTCAAAAAGCTGTTGATGAAGGCTATCTCATTAAACAACTTTGTAAAGCTGAAATTGAAAATCATATTGGCAAGGGAAAATGGTAATATAAAGAACTCAAGCTCCTACTATTGGATGAAACTTCCGATAGTAGGAGCTTTTTATTTTCTATACGTCGAATGAAAATAAAAAGGTATCAGCATTTACACTGATACCTTTTATACTAAATCTATATTGCTAAATTATCGTTTCCAAGAATATTTGTATTATACAGTTGCTGCTGGTGGCACAAACACTCTGGCACTAAGTTCAGTATCTAAATATAAAAGATCCACACCTCTGTCGCCAATTAACTTCATTTTACCAATGACTTCTGAAGCACTGGCCTCTTCTTCCATTTGCTCATTGACAAACCATTGCAAGAAGATTTGTGCAGCAAAATCATTTTCTTCAATTGCTATTTTATAAAGTTTATTGATGCCTGCAGTAACATGCTGTTCATGTTCTAGCACTTTTTGAAAAGTTTCTAGAGGTGTACCAAATTCACTTGGCGGTGCATCAATACTTTGTATAATGATTTGACCTTCACGATTTTTTAAATAATCATATAGTTTTAAAGCATGAAAAGTTTCTTCCTCATACTGAACTCTTAACCAATGTGCGATTCCCTTTAAATTTTTTCCTTCAATATAGGCAGACATGGATAAATACAAATTAGCAGAATAAATTTCAAACTTAATTTGTTCATTGATTGCATCTTGCATTCTTTTATTAATCATGACTAACCATCTCCTCTGTAATATTTAACTATAACATGATCTCCAATTTTTATAATCATTTAAAAATTGATTACGTATGGATAACTGTTATTATTATCATATCATTTCCAACAATTTATGCAAGCATATTTGCAATTTTAAGTTTGCCCTATTTTTATTTCATCACTTGTCTGATCCTGTTGGATAATAAGTCATCTGCCTAACTATATCTCCTGGGTGATTTACAAATAAAGGCCCCCAAGCAGGATTGGTATCGTGCATTATTTTTAGCAAAGTAACCATTCGATTAAAAATAATATCAATATCTGCATCTTTAGAAAGCGATTCGCTAACGGCAGCAGCAACTACATGGGCAGCGTAAAAACCTGATCTATATTCTTCAGTCAATGCACTGCTAGTTCTTAGTAAGGTGCGCAGAAATTTTAAAATAAATTCATCTACGTTTCCCCAATTGCGAATTTGATCCAAACTATGATTTTCCAGACATTTAAGTTTTGTTTTCATAATTGCACTAGCGACAACCCTTGCTGATTCTTTTGCAACATCAGTATTCATAACGTTTCCTTCTAATTCAATTGTTGACAGATCCTTTTCAGTTTCAGCTTCAATGATTTTTTCCCATTCTCTCGCTTGATTAAACGCAAGAAGCCCCGTTGCATACGCTCCTAAATACCCCCTAAGAATATCAGCAGGGTGTGGATCTTTGGCTGGTCCAACATTTCTTAGCATTGCCTTACCCGTATACGCTGCATTCATCCCGCGAAAATACCCGATAATCCCGATTGCCGCTGCGGGGCCTAAATTAAGAATTCCAAGTACATCTGATGCCGTTTCGTCAATTCGTGAAGACCAATACTCAGGTAAGCCCTCTCCAATATTTTTTTCTATTAACCCATTTCTTACAGCTTCCGCTAATTGCTCTCTCAAACCAATGTCAGCATGAATAATATCATGCCCACAAACTTCGTGTGGAATGCTCGACCAAGCCAAAAGACCGGTAGTCGCATGAATTGGCGGTACACTTACAATGGCTACGTCCAAGCCAAAATTAGAAGTTGCATCTATCGGCCAAGTATATGGTCCATTTTCAGGATCACTCCATTTTACAAGGGCTGGGATTACGCTTAAATCAGGCAGATTTACCCCGACTCTACTCTCTGCACTTAAAAAGCCATCATACAAATCACTGACGACCTCCTGAAATCCATCTGTAGCCACCGCGTTATATCCTTCGCCTTGTTGTAAAATAGCCTGCGCAATATCTAGCATTAATCTAGCGATATTATTCCTTTCAGGATCACGTAAAAGTATTTCGGTAAACCCTTGTCGTCCTAAATTCCCTAATATTTGCATAAATGGTTCTACTACCGCTTTTATATAGCGCGCTGGAAATTTTTCTTTTACGACTTCTAGCCTACCTCGTAATTGGTCATAATCAATTGGAACCTCTGGCGCTTGAAGATTAGAAAGAACCGCTTTTCTAACATTTTCAATACCTGCTGCTAGGTTAGAAATATCAATTGAATCCGTAGCCAATTCTGTTTCTCTTGCATTCCCACTACAGGTAGCCATCACTGTTTCTATTCGAATTAGTTTCTGAATAGACCGCATGTTCATTTCCCCCTCTTTATTAAATAATCGTATGCACAGTTTTATTTATTCAGTCCGCAGTAGCCGACCTTCCAATTTATATAATTCCCATAAAATAACAAAACTCCTGCCAAATTAAATACAAAATTTGTTAGGAGTTTTATTATTTTATCACTGCATCTAAATTTATTAACCAAAAGTTTTCGTCATTTTTTGTTCGCGAGGTACACAAGTAATCATGCCTTCATTGCCTTTCACTGAACCGATCGCTACTTCCATGCCATAAGTATCATAAATCGTCTTTTCCGTAATCACCTTTTCTGGTAGTCCTATATTACTTATCTGTCCGTTCTGCATAATAGCAACTCTGCTAGCAGTCATTAATGCATGATCTGGAAAGTGCGTTGACATTATTATAGCCATACCTTTTTTAGCAAGTCGGTAAACTATATTCAACAAACGTATTTGATTTCCAAAGTCTAGGTGCGACGTAGGTTCATCCAAGATCAAAAATTCGGCCTCTTGGGCAAGCGCAGCTGCCAATAAGACGAGTTGACGCTCTCCACCACTGATTTCAGTGTAACATTTGTCCCTCAAATAGAGAATTTCTAAGGAATCCATTGCTTGTTCAGCAAGTAAAATATCCTGCTTACTAGGCGCTGATAAAAAGCCTAGATGAGGCGTGCGCCCCATTAATACAACTTGTAAAACCGAAAAGGGAAAAGCTGGCACATGAGATTGTGGAACATAAGCTATCTTTTGGGCAATTTTTTGTCGACTCAATAAATCAATATCTTTACCGTCAATGCGAATAACACCTTTAGCAAGGGGTAGCATGCGATTGAGACATTGAATCAACGTAGATTTTCCCGTACCATTCGGCCCTAACAGGCAAAAAACTTGATAAGATTCAACAACGAAATTAATATCAGAAAAAATCGGATTGACTCCATCATAGGAAAACGCTGCATTTTCGATTTCTAAGCGCATTACCAACCCACCTTCTTTTTCATAATTAAATATGCAAAAAAGGGAGCTCCAATTGAGGCCGTCAAAATTCCCAGCGGGATTTCCACTTCACTAACAACTCGAGCCATTGTATCAACAAGCAATAAATAACAAGCGCCAATAGAGATACAAGCTGGAATCAATTTTCGATTATCTGGTCCCACAAGAAGCCGTGCTATATGAGGAATCACTAATCCAACCCAGCCGATAATGCCAACTAAACAAGTAGCAGCTGCTGTAATCAAAGTACAAAGAAAAATGATGATACCACGTTCTCGTTTGGTATCCACTCCGAAAGCTTGCGCTTCAACTTCCCCCATAGACAAGATATTTATCCGCCAACTTAAAACAGTCAAAATTCCTAAAGCTAGGACAATAATCAAACCAGCTGAAGTCAGCACCGAAACATTTACGTTAGCAAGTGACCCCATAAGCCAAAATACAATAGCTGGAAGTTTTTCATAGGGATCAGCCACAAACTTAACCAAAGATATCAGAGAAGAAAAGAAAGCACCTACGACTACTCCGCCTAGAATGAGTACCAACGTAGGTGCTGTCTGGTACACCTTGCTAATAGCGTACGTGCAAAATACAGCAAATAACCCAAAAAATAGCGCAGATAATTGTACCATAAGAGTACTATCTGAAAGCAAAATCGCAATAGATGCACCAAAGCCCGCTCCAGAAGCGACACCGAGGATGTACGGAGAAACCAAAGGGTTGCGAAAAACCCCCTGAAAAGCAGCACCTGCTGCTGACAATCCTGCACCAACAACCGTCGCTGCTAAAATACGAGGCAAACGAACTTGAAAAACTACATTTTCAGCCATTGGCGTCCAAAAATGATCCAATGGTAGAATCGAAGAAAAAAGAATTTGGATCACCGTTGTTAAAGCGATCGGATATCGACCACTGACAAAAGAAATAAAAAAAAGGAGCACGGGAGTAACCCAAAGTAAAACAGAAATGATAGATTTCCGATTATTCACTAGAAAATGCATGTAGGGTACCTCCCCATTTCATTAGAATTATCGTAAAACATTTGGTATTTTAAGCCAAATGTTTTACCCCTTACCTTACAACTTACCAGTATACGGAACACCATAAAATTTAGTATAGAATTCATTCACTTTTTGCTTCATATCAATATCAGCAAATTGTTGTGGATAAAAAGTTTTTGCTAGCCAAAGTTCACCTAATGCCATCGATTCAGGACAAGGATGCCCCCAAGGCTTCGTATATTCAGGTGCAACTAATACTTTTCCATTTTTCACAGCCGCAATATTTTGCCAAGCAGGATTCATACGAATTTCATCAACAAGTTTTTCATATCGGCTTTGCACAAAAATCACTTCAGGATTCCACTGCATAATCTGTTCCATAGTTACTTGTGAATATCCATCGATATTTTCTGCAACATTATGTGTACCAGCACGTTCCATCATAGTGCCTACATATTTTCCCGTTCCATATGTATACATATCTGGATTAGCCATATATACCGTAACTGGCTTAGTATCTTTAGCCATGCTTGCGAGCCTAGTCGTTACAAGTTCACGATTTTTCAATGTATAGTTAATCAATTCAGTTGCCTTATCTTCCTTCCCCACTATATTTCCAATTAAAGTAACACCCTCAACGAACCCTTCCGTATAAGCCTTATCAGGATTCTTCAACTGTGGATTTAATTTAGCTGCCTCTTCGTATTCAGCTTTATAAAGTGAAATAGCTACAACAGGAATCCCCATTTTTTCGATTTTATCAATAACACTCTTATCTATATAATGAGTAACTAATACTAGGTCAGGATTCAGTTTAGAAAGTTCTTCTACATTAACGCTTTTCAAATCACCTGGCGTAGGTAATTCTTTTAATCTTGGATAAATTTCTCCCAATTCCGGAGAAACAAGACTTTGCCATTTATTAACTACACCAACAAGTTTATCACCAGCTTGTAGTTCAAGAATAATATCCAACGTATGGTGCTGCAAACACACAATTCGTTTAGGCTCTTTAGGAATGGTTACTGTCCTTCCAAGTTGGTCGACGATTGTTCTAGTACTAGTTTCGGTAGTATTAACAGGGTTGGCTACCTGCTGTTTATTCGCAAAAAAAACTCCCCCCACTAGTAAAAGTATAATACAACTAATCCATACATATTTTTTCTTCAAAAAAATCATTCCTTTCTCTTTATGTAGCAAAAATCGCACTCAGATAAAAAATCCAGCCTATAAGAGCTGACGTAAAGGTGTCGGTAAATATTCATAATCTGTATCAACACTAAGCTTCAGCGCTAGTGGAATAAACCCAGCTTCTGTGACGAATCGCTGTCCATGGGTCAAGGCATATACGAGAAATCGGATTGCTTCTTCTCGTTGTGGAGCTTGCTCTATCAATGTAATTCCATATTGAATTGGATACCCGACAACTTTCATCTGAGTTTCCTGACATTTACCAGTAAGCTGCATTCCTACTCGAGCATAATCCTCCGCATAATCTACAGTGGAAAAATCAATGGCAGACGGAAGATTTAGATAACAAGTTCCCCGCTGGCGAGCCGTGGCTTCATAGCCGAAGAAATAATCCAAAGTTCCCGCCTGCATTCGATTACGAATCATGGTACTATCAGTTAGAATATTTATGGGCAAAAGAGCATTAACTAGCTTCTCATACAAGCCTGGTTCCTTGTAGTAAATTTCAGCCAATTGCCAACACAAACGAGCCCGATATCCAGCAGGATCGAGCTCGGGATCGGTATGCCCATAGGTAACGTTTGGTCGTAACAAGATTTCATACCAGTTCTTCTCATTGATTTCTTCTCTATAGAGACTTTGTTTGGTAAATGATAAAATAAGTTTTGTTTTTGCAAATAACAAATTAAATCTTGCATATTCTGACTTCAACAAATCCTCAATAATTCGATAATCAGCAGAAACCATCAAATCGCAAGGTTGTCCTTCCATTACTTTGCGAGCCGCCACCCTTGCGCCACTTCCTTCAAGAACAACCTCTATATTTGGATTGTCCCTTTCAAATGCTCGGGCAATATGTTGTAAAGCCCAGCTCATACTGCCCGCATGAAAAATTCGAATTTGTTTCATATAGCAACACCTTCATTCAATTTATTTAAATAAAAAACAAATTTTGCATATGATTAATTAGACTAATATTTTTAAGCGAAAAATCAATATTTGTATCTTAATACTAATTTTCCTCATAAAAAATAAATTTCCTGCAAATTAATATATGGATTAGCAAATATATTTTATTATTCCAACTCTACAATTAAACCTTCAGATTCACGATTAAGATGCATAAGATGCTCGTTATCTTCAAATTAAATTACTTTTAACTCCCTAATTATACAAAAGTAGCTAGCTCAAACTATCATTTAATTTGAGCTAGCCACTTCTGCATGAAACTATTCTATATGCAATTTAATTCTGTAACTTTCTATTTACGATGCTAAAACTTTCAGATATGAAGTTAAATTATGTATAATATTTTTTTTGATTTCATCAAGAGCGGCGTACCTTTTTCGATATAAGTTTCGTTTCTGTGATTTAACCTCTTCTATACTTTTACGTGGTTCCTGTATAGGCAGTTCAAAAAATCTGCCATCTTCGCATAAAACGCCATCTGTTTCCTGCCAAAATTCATCTAAGGATGTTTTTAATTTTTTATCCAAACGCACATGCGTATTAGTAAAAAATCCTGCATTAGAAACCGCATAAATTTTGCTAACCCCTAGCGTATGAGCAACTGTTCTCAATGCATACAAAATTAAATTTTTCGATCTATACCCATAGAAATACTTCGTTAACGCATGAATACTACTCGCCCCACCAAGGATTCCCTGCAATGCGCCAATGCACAGCGTTGTTTCTTTATTTTCAGATTGATCAAACCAAAACGTAATATGGTAAATCCGATCTTCCCCCAAAACAAGCTCAATGCTCATAAGACCTTCTTTTCTATCCACATATTTAAAATTAAGGTTAATAGAAAGTTTATCATCACCATAGTCTTCCTCCCATAAGATAAGAGAACCATCATGATAAATATCGTTCAAACATTCTTGGCGAAAGCACGCCGAGGAGAAAATAAAATGCTTTTGTATTAATGACAATCTTTCTTCAATGGTAGATTGATGATAAAAAACATGCCTCGTTAGTTGCTCAAAGATAATCGGATTATTTTCTAAGATATCTGCTAACATAAGATTTTCAGAGAAAAATTCTATCAATCCATTGATTTGCTTTTTATGGCACATCGCGCGGGCAATAAAAATCACCAGTCTTTGCAAACCAAAATCACTCGTATCCCTATGATTATAAATTTTGTTTCCTATACTAATATATTCTTTAATATATTCTTTCACGCTACACTATCCCCATCTGTAAAAACCATATAAATTACGATTTCTATAATATAAAATTTATTTTTATATTATAGCATACTGCCATCAAACAA
>Ga0316600_10000246_pt1 | contig 29593 bp, 31 predicted proteins | sample OWC_soil_day5_CT_FD_207652 | JGI IMG/M metagenome (GOLD analysis project Ga0316600, IMG submission 207652) | Wetland soil microbial communities from Old Woman Creek delta, Ohio, United States - OWC_soil_day5_CT | ecosystem: Environmental > Terrestrial > Soil > Wetlands | place: USA: Ohio... | reverse complement strand
CGCTGAAACGACCGCCGTGTCGATGCAGGCACTCCCGTCAAGGCAGACGGGTTCGATGGAACTACCGCGGCGCCTGCCCGGTGTGCGCCGCCTTGAACTTGCGGATCAGCCCGGACACGACTTCATCAATCGCCTTCTGGGTCGCTGCCTCGCCGATGCGGTCGGCCGCCCGGTCGCGAAGCAGGTAGTGGGCTTTCAGCAGCGTATGGAGTTTCTCGAAGGCCAGTTCGTTGCTGTGCGTACATACGCTCGCATCGTTTTCCAGCACGCGCCGCAGCTGGGCAGGGTCGAGCATGTCGACGCCGCAGAGCGACGCCATTTTCGAGATCTCGGCATCCACCTGGCTGAATTCGTATTGCCACAGCTCTTCGCTGGTGAGGGGATTGATGGTCATAACGGCCTCCTTGGCACGCTGCATTCGAACTCTACAAGAGCACCTCGCACACCGTGGCCGTTCCGGTCAGAGGAATCACGACCAACGTTGAGCGCCTGGCGCCGTGACATTGCCGCTTCCGCACACTGGTAGGACGCCGGCGCTGACGCGCAGGCGGGCGATCTGGCTCGTGGCCGGCCTGTCGATGTTCCAGCCGCTGTCGACCGACCTCTACCTGCCGACGCTGCCAGGTATCGCCGCCAGCTTCGAGGCGACAACGGCCGACGTGCAGTGGACCTTATCGGCGTTCATCGGCGCCTTCGGCCTTTGGCAGCTGGTGGTCGGGCCCGTGTCCGACCGCTACGGACGGCGGCCTGCGATCCTGCTGGGCGCACTGACCTTCCTGGCCGCGAGCCTGCTGTGCATGGCGGCAACGTCGGTTTCCGTCCTGGTCCTCGGGCGCATCCTGCAGGCGATCGGCGCCTGCACCTGTCTGGTCGGAACGCGTGGCATGGTGCGCGACCTGTACGCACCGGTGGAAGGCGCGCGCCTGCTCGCCGGTGCCGCAACGCTGATGAGCCTGGCACCGCTGATCGGCCCGCTCGTCGGTGCGACGCTGTACGAGGCGTTCGGATGGCGCTCGTCGTTCGCGGCGCTCGCCGTGTTCGCACTGATCATTCTGGTGGCCTGCGCGGTGACCCTGAAGGAGACACAGCGGAGTCCGACGCGCGCGCTGGCCGTCGGTCCGATCCTCGCCACCTACCGCTCGGTCGCTGCCTCCGACACGTTCCGCGCCTACACGATGGCCGCCTCGGCCAGCTATGCGGGGCTCTTTGCCTTCTTATCCGGCTCCTCCTTCGTGTTGATCCGCGTGCTCGGCCTGACTGCCACGCAGTTCGCGTTGTCGTTTTCGACGATGGTGGCCGGCTACCTTATAGGCACGCTGATCTGCCGCCGGCTGATCAACCGCGGACTGCAACTGACGATCCAGGCGGGCGCGGTGCTGCAACTCGCCTCGGGTATCGCACTGGTGGCGGCCGCGCTGGCCGAGGTGCATGTCGCCCCCGCCATTGTGTTGCCGATGTTCTTCTTCGGCATATCGCACGGCCTGATTCAGCCTGCCGCGCAATCTGGCGCGGTGGCGCCGTTCAAGCACGCCGCCGGCGCTGCGGCGGCGCTGCTCGGCTTCCTGATGATGGTCTGTGCGGCGGCCATCGGCATCTGGATCGGCGCGAGCTATGACGGTACTGTCTATCCTCTGACGCTGACCATTGCGGCCTGCTCCGTCGTGAGTGCGGCGGTCGCGTTCACGCTGGTGCGCAGGCACGGCGATATCTCCCACCATGACTGACGCACTGATGCTGCTCGGACCGACCGGGAGCGGCAAGAGCGCCCTCGCGCTCGAGGTCGCCCAGCACCGGCCGGTGGAGCTCATCAGCGTCGATTCGGCGCAGGTCTATCGCGGGCTGGACATCGGTTCGGCCAAGCCGTCTGCCGCCGAACGGTCGACCGTCACGCATCACCTGATCGACATCCGCGATCCTGCCGAACGCTACTCGGCCGCTGAGTTCGTGCGCGATGCACAGGCCGCCATCGCCGTGGTGCGCGCCCGCGGCAAGCTGCCACTGCTCGTCGGCGGGACCATGCTGTATGCGAAGGCACTCCGCGACGGACTCTCGGCGTTGCCATCGGCCGATTCCGCGATACGCGCGGCGCTCGACGCGGATGCTCACCGCCTCGGATGGCCGGTACTGCATGCACGACTTGCCGCGCTCGATCCCGAAACGGCAGCCCGGCTCGCGCCGAACGACGCGCAGCGCATCCAGCGGGCGCTCGAAGTCATCGCAGTGTCGGGCCAGCCGATGTCGGCACTGCTCACTCGGCCCGCGCCTGATCGGCCGCGCCTTGACGTCGTGGCGCTGATCCCGACCGACCGTGCGCGGTTGCATCGTCGGCTCGAGCAACGTTTCGACGCGATGCTCGCATGTGGCTTCATCGATGAGGTGAAGGTGCTCAAGCAACGCAGTGACCTGACGCCCGACCTGCCGTCGATGCGCTGCGTCGGCTATCGACAGGCCTGGGCCTTTCTCGAGGGTCATGGTTCACATGCCGAGTTTCGCGCCGCGGCGATCGCGGCGACACGCCAGCTCGCAAAGCGACAGCTCACCTGGCTGCGCTCGCTGGCTGCGGATTTCAACATCGAAGCCGGCAGCGACGATGCGCTGCAGCACCTGCTGACGCGTCTCGACCTTCCGAAGGCCCCCTAGCCACCCAGCGAGCCTGCGTGCGCCGCGCGTGAATTTTCGACAGCGGCCATCCGGCAGAGTGCGAATGGGCGCTACGCATTTTCGCAGCGCATAGTGGCCCGCGGACTCGCACACTGGCCTCGTGCTGCAGGTTGAAACGCAGCGATGGAGGTCAGCATGAAACGGGATCATTTCCAGACAAGGCGGCCGCGTCGACCACTTGGGCTTGCGACCGCGGTGTTCGCGGCCGCTCTATGTGGCCTGCTGGGACTGAGACTCGGCATGGAAGCGCAGGACAGTAGTTGGGTGGTGGACCCCGCGGTGCGGCCGACGTTCCACGAGTCCGTATTCCCGGGTGGGCATCCGCCATCCGCCGAGCCGGATCACGCGCTCCTGTCGGCGAGCGATGTGCAGCGCGCACTGCCCGTCCCTCGACCTGCTTATGGGCTCGCCGAGGCGGCCTCCTGACGCTTCCGGTCAAGCGCGGACGTGCAGGTCGTCGCCGGCGAAGGTCAGTGCAAGCGGTTCGATCACCACTTGCTTGGGTCCCGCCTGGACCGTCCCGGCGTTCCAGGCGGCCACGCCGCAGCCCCTGGCAATCTCGATGCAGTGCTCGGCCTGTGCCATCGGAAGAAATAGCGCAAAGCCCGCGCCCATGTTCAGGTTGCCGTAGGCCTCGCGGTTGTCGATACCGGCGTGCGCGCGGATGAAGTCGAGCACGACAGGCACTGGCGGCAGGCGCGTGATGCGGTAGGTAAATTCGCCAGGATGGCGCATCAGCTTGCGCCAGCCGTGGCCGGTGATGTTGGCGCAGTAATGCGGCACGATGCCGGCCGCCGCCAGGGCCTCGGTCACAGGCGAGTACAGCGCGGTGGGTGCGAGCAACGCCTCGCCATACATCGTGCCGTCGGCCAGCATCGTTCCATAGCCCTCCGGGAGGCGCTCGGCCAGCTTGCGGGCCAGCGAGAGTCCGTTAGCATGGATGCCGCTCGAGGCGAGCAGCACGATGGCGTCGCCCACGGCGAGGTGTTCGCCGAGCGTCAGCCGCGACTTTGGCCGGATCAGCCCGACACACGAAGCGGCCAGATCGATGCGTCCCGACTCCACCACGCCCGCCAGCGCCGGCGTCTCACCGCCACCCCACGCCACGCCGCTGCGGTCGCAGGTAGCACGCCAGCCCTCGACGAGATCGCGCGCGCGCTCGGCATCGTTGAACCAGTCGCTGCCGCCCGTTGCCCAGTAAGCGTGCACCGACACCGGCGTGGCGCCCACGGTGATGATGTCGTTGAGCGCCATGGCAAGCGTGTCCTGCGCGATCCGGTCGTAGTAGGTGCGGCCGGTGATCGCGCGCATCGCATCGGCGACGAGGGCCTTGGTGCCGAGGCATTCGGTGATCGAGGCCAGATAGAAGTCCCCGCAGTCGACAACGTAAGCGGACTCGCCGCGCGAGGCCGGGACCTCGGAGAGACCGTGCCGCGCCAGGTGGCCGGCCGTCGCTGCCGCGGCCTGCTGTGCACGGATCTTCAGAGGGTCGATGCTGGCGTAGTCGACGCCCGCCTGCTTGTAATCGATTGGGTTCATGGACGGGTGAGCCGATGTCGGCCCGGTAGACTTGCTGATCGCCGCGTGCACAACGCAAGAAGCGGGATTGTAAGGCGCGGCCCTCACTCATGACCCACCCTCCGCGACAGCTGGCTCTGGATCTGCTGCAGCCACTGCGCCCCTCGCTCGACAACTTCGTCGTCGGCCGCAATGCCGAGGCGCTGGCAGCGCTGCGCGACGTCGTGGCCGGTCGGGCTGAGCGCTTCATCGTGCTCTGGGGCAACGACGGCTGTGGGCGCAGCCATCTGCTGCACGCCGTCGCCGCATCCGGTGCGAGCCTCTGGATGGATGCGTCGAGCGCACCGATCGCCTTCGAGTCCGGAGTGCGCCTCTATCTTGCCGACGACGTCGACCGCTATGACGAAGTGCGGCAGCAGCGGCTCTTCGTTCTGCAGAACGAGGTGCGCGCCTCGCGCGATGCCGCGCTGGTAGCGAGCGCGAGCGCACCTCCGGCGCAACTGGCGTTGCGGGATGACATCCGAACGCGGCTCGCATGGGGGCTCGTGTACCAACTGCACGGGCTCAGCGATATCGAAAAGGAAGAGGCGCTGCACACCCATGCCGCTTCGCGCGGGATCGCGCTGACGCCCGAGGTGCTCGGGTACCTGCTGACGCACTTGCCGCGCGATATGCGCACCCAGGTTGCCATCCTCGATGCGCTCGATGCCTACGCACTCGTCGCCAAGCGTTCCATCACGCTGCCGCTGGTGCGCGAATGGCTGCAGGGTGGCCTCTGGGACGCGCCAGTGCCGCCGCAGACGCCCTCGGGATAGGTTCTAGAATCGCGCCGATGCATCTCGCGCTCTTCGATCTGGACCACACGTTGCTGCCCATGGACAGCGCGGACACGTGGTCCCACCACGTCGTGCGACGTGGCGGACTCGACCCGGCCGCGTACGGGGCGCGCATCCGCCGCTTCGCGGAAGACTACCGAGCCGGCACGTTCGACGTCGACGCGTATGTGCGCTTTCAAATGGAGCTGCTGGCCGCGTTTCCGCGCGCCACGCTGGACGACTGGCATCATGAGTTCATGCAGAGCCACGTCGGCCCGGCCGTCCGTGAGCAGGCGCGCGCGCTGGTCGAGAAGCATCGCGCCCGGGGTGATGAGCTGGCGCTGGTCACTGGCACCAACGCCTACGTCGTGACGCCGATCGCTGCCGAGTTTGGCATCGATCATGTGCTGGCGGTCGAACCCGAGCAGGACAATGGGCGCTTCACTGGCGGGTACGTCGGCACCCACACTTACCAGGACGGGAAGGTCAGGAAGGTCGAAGAGTGGCTCGCCGCACGTGGCCACACACTTGCCGACACGACGACGACGTTTTACAGCGACTCGATCAACGACCTGCCGCTGCTGGAAAAGGTGACGTATCCGGTGGTGACCAACGGCGACCCGAAGCTGCTCGTGGTCGCGCGCGAGCGCGGCTGGCCAACGCTGCAACTGTTCGAGCCCGCGCATGCCTAGGCGCGAACCCGGCCTCACGATGAGTAACACATGATCAAGCGCGTCATCGCGCGCGTCACGACGCTCTTTTCGCGCAAGCCGCGCAAGCCCCGCGAACCGAAGCGCATCGGTGCGGATGTGCATGGCATCAACCAGGAGCTGGTGGCGCGGCAAGCGCTGCGCGTATGCGAAACCCTGCAGAAGGCCGGGCATCGCGCCTACCTCGTCGGCGGAGCAGTGCGCGACCTGCTGCTCGGTGTCGCGCCCAAGGACTTCGACGTGGCGACCGATGCCACGCCGGAACAGGTCAAGTCGCACTTCCGCCGCGCCATCATCATCGGGCGGCGCTTCCGCCTGGTGCACGTGATGTTCGGGCAGGAGACGATCGAAGTCTCCACCTTCCGGGCACTCGAGAATCCGGATCGGCAGACCGACGAGCACGGCCGCGTGCTCGCCGACAATCTGTTCGGCGAACAGCACGAGGACGCCGCGCGGCGGGACTTCAGCATCAACGCGCTTTACTACGACCCGACCACGCGCGAAGTCATCGATTATCACGACGGCGTCAAGGATCTGCGCCACAAGCGGCTGCGCATGATCGGCGATCCGGAGACCCGCTACCGCGAGGACCCGGTCCGCATGCTGCGGGCCGTGCGCTTCGCCGCCAAGCTTGGCTTCGACATCGATGAAGCAACACGCGAACCGATCCCGCGGCTGGCGCGCCTGATCGAGAATGTCCCGGCGGCACGCCTCTTCGACGAGATGCTCAAGCTGCTCACCAGCGGCCACTCGGTGGCCTGCATCACGCGGCTGCGCATGGAAGGCCTGCATCACGGCCTGCTGCCTTTGCTGGACGTGATCCTCGAGCAGCCGGCCGGTGAACGCTTCGTGCTGCAGGCGCTCGCCCGTACCGACGAACGGGTCCTGGCCGGCAAGTCGATCTCCCCGGGGTTCCTGTTCGCCACGCTGCTGTGGCATGACGTGCTGGTCAAGTGGAATGCCCGCACCGCTCAGGGCGAACATCGGATCCCGGCGCTCAACAACGCGATCGACGACACGGTCGACGCGCAGACGGAGAAGCTGGCGATCCAGCGGCGCTTCGTGTCGGACATGCGCGAGATCTGGGGCCTGCAGCCCCGCTTCGAGAGGCGCCACGGCCGATCGGCGTACCGCCTTCTGGAGCACCTGCGCTTTCGTGCCGGTTATGATTTCCTGCTGCTGCGTGCCGCGGCCGATGAGATACCGGCTGAACTGGCCGACTGGTGGACGCGTTTCTCGCACGCGAACGAGGAAGAGCGCGAACGGTTGATTAGCGAGGCGTCGAGTACGAGCATAAGCTCGGCCGAAGCGCCGGCGCGCAAGCGCCGACGCCGCTCGCGCGGCAAGGGGGGTGCACGGCACGAGACGGCCGACACCGGTGGCCAGACGAACGAGGCATAAGCGACGCAGTGAAGCGAATCGCGTACATCGGGCTGGGATCCAATCAGGGCGACGTCGCCGAGGCACTGAACTCGGCGATCGAGTCGCTGCGTTCGATCGAGCAGACCGACTTCATTGCCGTGTCGCCTTACTACCGCTCGGCACCGGTCGATGCACCGGGACCTGATTACCTGAATGCCGTTGCCAAGGTGGAGACGGCGCTCGAACCCTATGCGCTGTTGCTGCACCTGCTCGACATCGAGCTGATGCTGGGACGCAAGCGGCGTGGCTTGAAGAAAAATGCCCCCCGCAATGTCGATCTGGATCTGCTGCTGCTCGGCGACATGATCATCCAAAGCACGCCGCTCACCCTGCCGCATCCGCGCCTGCATCTGCGTGCCTTCGTGCTGCGGCCGTTGCTCGATCTGGATCCCGGCATCCGGGTACCGGGCCAGGGCCCCGCCTCTGCATTCCTCGAATCGGTCGAAGACCAGCGTATCGAGCCACACGAGGCGCCGGCGGCGCCCTGAGCGGCAGATCCTCATGCCGGGCCCGACGGTCGTCGCGCAGACGACGCCCCTGCTGATCAGCCGATGAAGCAAGCTCGCCGCCTGGACGCGCTGCGGGACGCGACGAACCGGATTGGCGCATTGCGCTTCATTGTCAGCAAGCCGGCATGATTGCCGGACGCTACCGTTACGTTGCGATAGAAGGGCCGATTGGTGCCGGCAAGACCTCATTGACGCGCAAACTGGCCCAGCATTTCAACGGACACACCTTGCTCGAAAAGCCCGAGGCCAATCCGTTCCTCGAGCGCTTTTACAGCGACCGCGCCCGCTATGCCCTGCCGACGCAACTCTTCTTCCTGTTCCAGCGCGTACAGCAGCTGGCGGATCTGCGCCAGCTGGACATGTTCCAGGAGCTGCTCTTTGCCGACTTCCTGCTCGACAAGGACCCTCTGTTCGCACGACTGACGCTGGCCGACGACGAGCTGAAGCTCTATGAGCAGATCCTTGCGCAGTTGCGACCGCAGACACCGCCGCCCGACCTCGTCATCTATCTGCAGGCGCCACCCGGGAAACTGGCCGAGCGTGTGCTGCGACGGGGCAATCCGGTCGAGGCACGCGTCGGCGAGGGATACCTCGCCGCCCTGGCCGAGAGCTACATGCGCTTCTTCCATCAGTACGACGACGCTCCAGTGCTGATTGTCAACACCGAGAACCTGAATCCGATCGACAGCGCGGCCGACTTCAGCCTGCTGCTCGACCGCATCGCGCGGCTGCGCGGTCGGCGTGAATACTTCAACCTCGCGGCCTGAGATGAGCACACATCCACAGCCAGCTGCAACGAGCGCGCGCAAGCCGGTGTCGCTGCCGCGCCTGCGCGAGATGCGCACAGTCGGCGAACCGATCGCGATGCTGACCTGCTATGACGCCAGCTTCGCGCGGCTGCTCGACACGGCCGGCGTGGATTGCGTGCTCGTGGGAGACTCTCTTGGCATGGTGGTGCAGGGACTGGACTCGACGCTGCCGGTGACCGTCGCGGACGTGGCGTATCACACGCGCTGCGTCGCCCACGGACTCACTGCAGCCTGGCTGATCGCCGACATGCCGTTCGGCAGCTACCAGGCGGGGCCGGGGCAGGCGCTCGCAAGCGCCGTCGAATTGATGCAGGCCGGCGCGAAGATGGTGAAGCTCGAAGGCGGGGCCTGGCTGGCGCCGACGATCGCCTTCCTCGTCGAGCGCGGCATACCGGTGTGCGCCCACCTTGGCCTCACGCCACAGTCGGTGCATGCGCTGGGCGGCTATCGCATCCAGGGACGCACCGAAGGCGAGGCCGAGCGCCTGCTCGCCGATGCGCGCGCTCTGGATGGGGCCGGTGCCGCCATGCTGGTACTCGAGCTGATCCCGAGCGCGCTGGCCAGTCGTGTCACACAGGCGGTCAGCATGCCGACCATCGGCATTGGCGCGGGCGCCGGCGTATCCGGCCAGGTGCTGGTGCTGCACGACATGCTGGATGTCTACCCGGGTCGCAAGCCGCGCTTCGTACGGAATTTCATGCAGGGTCAGCCAGCGATCAGCGAGGCCATTGCCGCGTACGTGACCGCGGTCAAGGACCGCAGCTTCCCGGCGCCCGAACACGCTTACTGAGGCGGCGGCCTGCCTCTACAATCCGCGGCCGTTGCCACCGCACCCGTTGCGCGGGTCCGACACGATGAAAGTCGTCCACACGATCGAAGACCTGCGGGACCAGCTGCGGGGGCAGAACCGCATCGCCTTCGTGCCCACGATGGGCAACCTGCATGCGGCCCATCTGTCGCTGATGGCGATGGCGCACCAGCACGGCGATCCGGTGGTCGCGTCGATCTTCGTCAACCGCCTGCAGTTCGGACCGAACGAGGATTTCGACAAGTACCCGCGCACACTGCAGGACGACATTGAGAAGCTGCAGAAGCACAACCACGTCTACGTGCTGTTCGCGCCCAACGAACAGGAGATGTATCCGGAGCCGCAGAACTACCGCGTGCAACCGCCGCATGACCTGGGCGACATCCTCGAGGGCGAGTTCCGCCCGGGGTTCTTCGTCGGCGTCAGCACGGTCGTGCTGAAGCTCTTTTCCTGCGTGCAACCGCGCGTAGCGATATTCGGCAAGAAGGACTACCAGCAGCTGATGATCGTGCGCAACATGTGCCGGCAGTTCGCGCTTCCGACCGAGGTCATCCCGCACGAGACGGTGCGCGACCCCGACGGCCTGGCCCTGTCGTCACGCAACCGCTTCCTGACCGAGACCGAACGCAAGGAGGCGCCGCGCCTGTACGCGACGCTGAACGCGGTACGCGACCGCCTGCGCGGCGGCGAGACAGACGTTGCACGCATCGAGCACGACGCCGCCCGCGAGCTGGCGGCCAACGGCTGGAAAGTCGATTACATCGCGGTCCGGCGACGCCGTGACCTCAACGCCCCGGACACTGGGGAAGTTGCTGCCGGAGAACCGCTGGTGGCGCTTGCGGCTGCCAAGCTGGGCGCAACGCGCCTGATCGACAACCTCGAGATCTGATGTCCGCACCGATTGGCTTTCCGGCGAACGTGCAGTACGTCGGCTTCTGGGCGCGTACCGGCGCGGCCTTGATCGACAGCGTCCTGCTGCTGATGATCATCGCCCCGCTGCTGTACTGGTTCTATGGTCCGGGGTATTTCGCTGCCCCTGAAGGAGTCGCGGGCCCGGCCGACCTGCTGCTCAACTGGGTATTCCCGGCACTGGCCGTGATCGCCTTCTGGATCTACAGGCAGGCCACGCCGGGCAAGATGGTCATCGGTGCCCGCATCGTCGATGCAAGGACCGGGCAGCCCCCCTCCACCGGACAGTTGATCGGCCGTTACTTCGGCTATTACGTCTCGATGATTCCGCTTTGCCTGGGCCTGCTCTGGGTGGCATTTGATGCCCGCAAGCAGGGCTGGCACGACAAGCTGGCCGGGACCGTGGTCATTCGTGGCCGCAGGTAAGTCCGGCACCCTCTGCCCACCGGTTTGGGTTGTCACGGTCTTTCATAGATAATTCGCGGCCCTTGCCGGGATGGCGGAACTGGTAGACGCACGGGACTCAAAATCCCGCGGTAGCAATACCGTAAGGGTTCGATTCCCTTTCCCGGCACCAATCGAAAGCGCCGCCCGCGTGCGCGACCTTCAGTCGCAAGTGCACTCGCGGCGAGCTGATTTGGCGCGCGCCCTTCGGGCGTCCGGGCGGACGCGCGCAACGTAACTGCGACGCGTGCATTGCGCGTCAGAAAGAACGCATGGCCGGTCAAGCCATCGCCGAACGCGAGTTGACGCTCGCGGATTTCGACTTCGAATTGCCACCCGAGCTGATCGCGCAGCATCCGCTGCCCGATCGCGCGGCCAGCCGGCTGCTGCACGTCGCTCCCGACGGGCTGTGTGACCTTCGCTTTGGTGACCTGGTGAGCCTCCTTGATCGGGATGACCTGCTGGTGTTCAACGACACCCGCGTCATCAAGGCGCGCCTGTTCGGCCACAAGCCGAGCGGCGGCAAGGTCGAGGCGCTGGTGGAGCGCGTGCTGGAACCGACGCTCGCACTGGCGCTGGTGCGAACCAGCCACACGCCGGCGCCGGGCAGCCGCGTGCTGTTCGCCGAAGGCGCCGAAGCGGTCGTCGAGGGCCGACGCGACGACTTCTTCGTGCTGCGCTTCAACCGTGACGTACTCGCAGTGCTCGAGGAACAGGGTCACGTGCCGCTGCCGCCGTACATCGGGCATCCCGACAGCGCCGCCGACGTGGAGCGGTACCAGACGGTGTTTGCGGCGCGGCCGGGCGCCGTCGCAGCGCCGACGGCAGGCCTGCACTTCACTCCAGGGATCCTGGACACTCTGCGCGTCCACGGCGTGCAGTCGGTACACCTGACGCTGCACGTCGGCGCGGGCACGTTCCAGCCGGTGCGCAGCGAGCGGTTGGCCGGCCACCGAATGCACAGCGAGTGGTACGAGATTCCGCCGGCCACCGCCGAGGCAGTGAACTCGGCGCGGCGAAACGGCCGGCGCATCGTTGCCGTCGGCACTACCAGCCTGCGGGCACTCGAATCGGCGGCGATGGATACCGGGGAAGTGCGATCCGGGGCTGCCGAGACCACGCTTTTCATCACGCCGGGGTCTCGGTTTCGTGTCGTCGACCGCCTGATCACCAACTTCCACCTGCCGAAGTCGACGCTGCTGATGCTGGTTTCCGCGTTCAGCGGTGTCGAAGCCATCCGCGCCGCGTACGCGCATGCGATCGCCAAACGCTATCGCTTCTTCAGCTACGGCGACGCGATGCTGCTGGAGCGCGCGACATGAGCGCCGCTTTCGAGCTCATCACCAGCGACGGCACCGCACGACGCGGCCGCCTGACGCTGGAGCACGGCACGGTCGAAACGCCGACGTTCATGCCGGTCGGCACCTACGGCACCGTGAAAGCGATGGCGCCGACGGAACTCGTCGACGTCGGGGCGCAGATCGTGCTTGGCAACACGTTCCATCTGTGGCTGCGCCCCGGAATCGAGGTCATCGAGGCGCATGGCAGCTTGCACCGCTTCATGGGTTGGGACCGACCCATCCTGACCGACTCCGGGGGCTTTCAGGTGTTCTCGCTGGGTCCGCTGCGCAAGATCGCGGAAGAAGGCGTGCGCTTCGCCTCGCCCGTCAACGGCGACCGGCTGTTCCTGACACCCGAAGAGTCGATGCGCATCCAGACGGCGCTCGACTCCGACGTCGCGATGGTCTTCGACGAGTGCACGCCGTACGAGATCGACGGCCGGCCTGCCACTAAGGATGAGGCGGCCGCTTCAATGCGACTGTCGCTGCGCTGGGCCCAGCGCAGCCGCGATGAATTCCTGCGGCTCGGCGAGGCCCGCGGGCGTCGCAACGCGCTGTTCGGCATTGTCCAGGGTGGCATGTACGAGCCGCTGCGGGACGAGTCGCTCGGCGGTCTGGCCGACATCGGCTTCGACGGCTATGCCATCGGCGGGCTGTCAGTGGGCGAACCCAAGGAGGACATGCTGCGCATCCTCTCGCACACGGCGCCGCAGCTGCCGCGCGACCGCCCGCGCTACCTGATGGGTGTCGGCACCCCCGAAGACCTGCTCGACGGCATCGCCGCCGGCATCGACATGTTCGACTGCGTGATGCCGACACGCAACGCGCGAAACGGGTGGCTCTTCACTCGCTTCGGCGATCTCAAGCTGCGCAATGCCCGCTACCGCAATGACCTGGAGCCGGCGGAGCCTGGCTGCAGCTGTGCCACCTGCCGCCAGTTCAGCCGTGCCTACCTGCATCACCTGCAGCGGGTCAACGAGATCCTCGGAGCGCGACTCAACACCGTCCACAACCTGCACTTCTACCTGGGCCTGATGCGGGATGCGCGTGCCGCCATCGAGGCCGGCCGATTCGCGACCTTCCGCAGGGATTTCACCCAGAGCCGCGCACGCGGCGTCTGAGGGCCGTGCGCCCTATAATCCGCCGGTTCTGCGGCCCGCTTCGGGTGGGCCCGCCCGATTCCACATCTTCCAGCGGGGAAACCGATGTTCTTCATTGCGAACGCCTATGCACAATCCGCTCCGGCGGCCCAACCTGGCGCCGAGTCGTCACTGATGTCGATTGGCTTCATGGTGCTGATCTTCATCGTCTTCTACTTCCTTCTGATCCGGCCGCAGGTCAAGCGCCAGAAGGAACAAAAGGCAATGGTCGATGCGCTGAACAAGGGCGACGAGGTCGTGACGGCCGGCGGCATCGTCGGCAAGATCACCGACATCGCCGACCAGTACATCACGGTGCAGGTCGCCGCCGTTAATGGCCAACCGGTGCAGCTGTCGATGCAGCGCGCCGCGGTCCAGACCCTGCTGCCCAAGGGCACCGTCAAGTCGCTCTAAGGCATCGTCACCCACAAGCGCCTCGATCGTTGTTCGCCGTGCCCGCCCGACCCGCTCGTGCCGTTGTCATCGGCCCGGGCGCCCGGCCGCCCGAAGACCGGGCCGCTAACTCCTCTCGACCGAGTGCACGTGCGCCGCGCAACGGCGCGTACACGAGGTCGACTCGAAAATGAACCGTTACCCACTCTGGAAATACATCGTGATCGTCGTCGCGCTGCTGATCGGCGCGATGTATACGTTGCCGAACTTCTTCGGCGAGTCGCCCGCGGTGCAGGTGTCGTCGGGCAAGCCGACGGTCAAGGTCGATGCCGCCCTGATGTCGCGCGTCGAGGCGCTGCTCAAGGACGCGAAGCTCGAAACCACCGGCATGTTCTTCGACACGACGACGCTCAACTCGACGATCCGTGCGCGCTTCCGCGACACCGATGTCCAGTTGCAGGCCAAGGACGCGCTGCAGCGGGCGCTCAACCCGAATGCCGACGACCCTTCGTACATCGTCGCGCTGAACCTGATCTCGAACACGCCGGCCTGGCTGAAGTCACTGCATGCGCTGCCTATGTACCTCGGTCTCGACCTGCGCGGCGGTGTGCACTTCCTGCTGCAGGTCGACATGCGTGCCGCCGTCGACAAGCGGCTCGAGACTTTCACCTCGGACATCCGGACGCTGCTGCGTGAGAAGAACATTCGTCACTCCGGCATCAGCAAGTCGGCGACCGAGATCGAGATCAAGTTCCGCGACGCCGAAACGCGTGCCCGCGCCGAGGACCTGATCCGCGGCCAGGTCCGGGAGCTGACCCTGCGCGAGGAAGGCACTGGCGCGGATCTGTTGCTGTTCGCGACGCTGTCGCCCGCAGCACAGAAGGAAATCCAGGAAAGCGCGCTGAAGCAGAACATCACGACGCTGCACAACCGCGTGAACGAACTTGGCGTGGCCGAGCCGGTGATCCAGCAGCAGGGAGCGGACCGCATCGTCGTGCAGCTGCCGGGCGTGCAGGACGTCGCGCGCGCGAAATCGCTGCTCGGCCGCACGGCGACGCTGGAGATCCGCATGGTCGACCAGGAGGCGATGGCCTCCGGTGGGGCCGGCGCGTTGACGGTACCCGAGCGCAAGAGCGACGGCACCGTGACACCGGTGGTGCTGAAGCGTGACGTTGTCGTCACCGGCAACCAGCTCAACAACGCCTCGGCGACGATCGACAGCCAGACCCAGCGCCCGGCGGTATCGGTGCGGCTGGACGAGGCCGGCGGCCGCGCGATGCGCGCCATCACCCGCGACAACATCGGCAAGCTGATGGCGATTGTGCTGTACGAGAGGGGCAAGGGCGAGGCGATCTCGGTTGCCCGCATCCAGGGCGAATTTGGCAACCAGTTCCAGATCACCGGCAACTTCTCTGTTCAGGAAACCACGGACCTCGCGCTGCTGATCCGTTCCGGCTCGCTGGCGGCGCCGATGGAGATCATCGAGGAGCGCACCATCGGCCCGAGCCTCGGCCGCGAGAACATCGAACGCGGCTTCCGCTCGACGCTCTACGGCTTCGCGGCGATCGCCGCCTTCATGATCCTGTACTACCGCGTCTTCGGCCTGATCTCGGTGGTGTCGCTGAGCGTCAACGTGATGCTGCTGGTGGCGCTGCTGTCGCTGCTGCAGGCGACGCTGACGCTGCCCGGCATCGCGGCCATTGCACTGACGCTCGGCATGGCGATCGACGCCAACGTGCTGATCAACGAACGTGTGCGCGAGGAACTGCGCAACGGCCGCACGGCCCAGCAGGCGATCACCGAGGGCTACGAGAAGGCGTTTGCGACCATTCTCGATTCCAATGTCACGACACTGATCGCCGGCGTGGCCCTGCTGACGTTCGGCTCCGGACCGGTGCGAGGGTTTGCGGTCGTGCACGTCCTCGGCATCCTGACGTCGATCTTCTCGGCGGTGTTCGTGTCACGTGCGATCGTCAATCTCGTCTACGGCTATCGCAAGAAGCTGCAGACGCTCTCGATCGGCCAGATCTGGCGACCCGACACGGCCGCGGTGCCGGCCAAGTAAGGCAAGCGGAGAACCACGATAGCACCAACGGAGTAAGGGACTTAAATGGAGTTCTTTCGCATCAAGCGCACGATTCCCTTCATGCGCTATTCGCTGATCCTGAACGCGATCTCGTTCATCTCGTTCGGCATCGCGGTGTTCTTCCTGGTGACACGGGGACTCAGTCTCTCCGTCGACTTCACCGGTGGCACGGTAATCGAGATCAGCTATCCGCAGGCGGCCAACCTCGAGCAGATCCGCGGGGCGATCGAGCAGAAGGGGTGGGGCGAGTTCCAGGTGCAGAACTTCGGCACCTCGCGCGACGTTCTGATACGGCTGCCGGTCGAGAAGGGCTACACCTCAGGGCAGCAGGCCGAGCGCGTGATGCAGACGCTGAAGTCGCAGGATGCGAACGTCGAACTCAAGCGTGTCGAGTTCGTCGGCCCGGCCGTGGGCGAGGAACTGGCCCACGACGGCGCGCTGGCGCTGCTGCTGGTCGTCGTCGGCATCATGATCTATCTCGCCTTCCGCTTCGAGTGGAAGTTCTCTGTCGCCGCGATCGTCGCGAACCTGCACGACGTCGTGCTGGTGATCGGCATGTTCGCCATTTTCCGCTGGGAGTTCTCGCTGCCGGTGCTGGCCGCGGTGCTCGCGGTGCTGGGCTACTCGGTCAACGAGTCGGTGATCATCTTCGACCGCGTGCGCGAGCACTTCAAGAAGTTCCGCAAGATGACGACGGTCGAGGTGATCGACAGCGCCATCACCGCCACCATCTCGCGCACGATCATCACGCACGGCTCGACGCTGTGCATGACGCTGGCGATGTATTTCTTCGGCGGCCCGGCGCTGCACTACTTCGCACTGGCGCTGACGATCGGCATCATCTTCGGCATCTACTCGTCGGTGTTCGTCGCTGCGGCCATCGCGATGTACCTCGGCGTCAAGCGCGAAGACCTGGTGAAGCCGGTCAAGAAGGAAGAAGGCCAGGAACTAGTGCCCTGACCGGCACCGCCCAGCGATCAGGCGCGGCCGCGTTGTACGCTGATTGAGCGACGCTCAGGCGCGGCGGGCGAGTTCCGCAGCCTTGCCGATGTAGGTCGCCGGCGTCAGCGCCAGCAGCTCATCGCGAGCGGCCGCCGGGATGTCGAGCGTGAGGACGAAGTCCCGCAGCGCTTCGCGCGTGATGCCCTTGCCGCGGGTCAGGGCCTTCAGTTGCTCGTAGGGGTTCGGGACCCCATAGCGGCGCATCACCGTCTGCACCGGCTCGGCCAGCACTTCCCACGCGTCGTCGAGATCGGTGCGCAGCCGCTCCTCGTTGACCTCGAGCTTGCGCAGGCCGCGCAGACAGGAGTCAACGCCGACCAGCGAGTAACCGAAGGCCACGCCAAGATTGCGCAGCACGGTGGAATCCGTGAGGTCGCGCTGCCAGCGCGACACCGGGAGCTTCTCCGCGAGGTGACGCAGCAGCGCATTGGCCAGCCCGAAATTGCCTTCGGAATTTTCGAAGTCGATCGGATTGACCTTGTGCGGCATCGTCGACGAGCCAACTTCGCCGGGTTTCAGCTTCTGCCTGAAGTATCCAAGCGCCACGTAGCCCCAGATGTCGCGATCGAGGTCGAGAAGGACCGTGTTGGCGCGCGCGATAGCGTCGAACAGTTCCGCCATGTAATCGTGCGGCTCGATCTGGATCGTGTGCGGGTTGAAGGTCAGACCCAACCCTTCGACGACGGTCCGCGCGAACTTCTCCCAATCGATCGTCGGGTAGGCGGCCAGGTGTGCGTTGTAGTTTCCGACCGCGCCATTCATCTTGGCGAGCAGGGGAACGCGCGCGATAGCGTCGATGGCGGCCGCCAGGCGAACTGCCACGTTCGCGAACTCCTTCCCCACTGTGGTCGGGCTTGCCGGCTGGCCGTGCGTCCGGGACAGCATCGGCAGGTCGGCATGGGCATGCGCATACTCGCGCAGCTGTGCCAGGACGCTACGCAACCGGCCCTGCAGCACGAAGCGCCCACGCTCCAGCATCAGCGCGTGCGAGACGTTGTTGATGTCCTCAGACGTGCAGGCGAAATGAACGAACTCCGACGCGTGCGCCAGCGCCGGCACGTCCTGGGTGCGACGCTTGATGAAATACTCGACCGCCTTGACGTCGTGATTGGTTTCGGCTTCGATCGCCTTGATCTCGGTGCAGTCCTCGATACCGAAGTCGGAGACCAGCTGGCGCAACCGAGCCTCGGCATCGCGCGGCAGGCGCGGCAATTCCGGCAGGCCCAGCATCGAGAGGTTCACGAGCCACTCGACCTCGACGCGCAGCCGTTCGCGCATGAATGCATACTCGGAAAAGACTTCGCGCAGCTCGGCTGTCTGCCGGCCATAACGGCCATCAAGCGGCGAAATTGCGGTCAGGGAGATCAGTTCGAGGGACACGGCAGGTCCGCGGGCAGGCGCTCTTCAGGCATGGATCGCTCAGTGGAAGAGCAGCGAAACGAGTGTAGCAAACGGGCCACGTTCATCGTGACTCGATCCTGACCGCGGCCCGGTGCCCGTGCTGCCGATATACTCACCTTCCAATCAAGCCTGAGTCCTGCCGCGTGAGCAAGAGCATTCGCCTGCTGGGATCATTGACGAGTCCGTACGTGCGCAAGGTGCGCATTGTGATGGCCGAAAAGCGCATCGACTATCACCTCGAGATCGAGGATGTCTGGGCGCCGGACTCGCGAATCCAGGAAGCCAACCCGCTGGGCAAGGTGCCATGCCTGATCATGGAGGACGGCGGTGCGGTGTTTGATTCGCGCGTCATCGTCGAATACCTCGATGGCATGACTCCGGTCTCGAAGTTGATACCGCCCTCGGGACGCGAACGCGCCGAGGTCCGGACCTGGGAGGCGCTCGGCGACGGCGTGATCGATGCGTCGATCCTGGCGCGTCTCGAGAAGACCCAACGGCCACCGGAGCAGCAGAGCACCCAGTGGATCGACCGGCAGATGAGCAAGGTCAACGCCGGGATCGCCGCCATGAGCCGCGGGCTGGGTGAAAAGCCGTGGTGCAACGGCCAGGCCTACACGCTGGCCGACATCGCCGTGGGGTGCGCGCTCGGCTACATGGATTTTCGCTTCGGCTCGATCGACTGGCGCGGCCAATATCCGAACCTCGCGCGGCTGTCTGAAAAGCTCGCTGCCAGGCCGTCGTTCGCCGAGACCCAGCCGCCGAAATAGATCAGGCGAAGTCCGGCCCGATCCGGTCGATCCGGTCGGTGCAGAACGCGTCGACGCCCCAGGCAATCAGTTCGCGGGCACGCCCGGCCTCGTTCACCGTGTAGCAGAACAGCCAGTAGCCGGCCTGTTTTACGGCCCGCACGGTGTCTGCCGTCAGGTACTTGTGGTTCGTATTGACGCAGACGGCACCCAGCCGCTCAAGACGCGCGGCCCAGTCGCCGGGCAGCTGGTCGATCAGCAACGCACGCGGCACGCCGCGGGCTGCGGCGCGTGCCGTCACCAGTGCGTCCTCGGCAAATGACGACAGCAGCGGGACGCGGACGTCAAGTGAAGCGGCCTGGTCACCGTGTTCCTTCAATGCGTCGGCGTAGGCGCGGGCGACCCCCTGCGCCACGATGGCGCCGGTGCGCGCTTCATGACCCGGCGCCGGCTTGATCTCGACGTTCGGCCAGATCCCGTGGGACCGGCAAAACTGCAACGCCTGGTCCAGCGAGGGCACGGGCTCCCTCGCGAAGGTCGCGGAGTACCACCGGCCCGCGTCAAGTTGAACGAGCTCATCGGCACGCCGCGCCGTCACCGCGCCCGACACTCCGGTCGTGCGTTCGAGCGTCGGATCGTGCATCAGCACTGCAACATCATCCAGCGGCGCCATCGCATCGAATTCGACCGCGCGATAGCCGTGTTCGAACCCGACACGCAGCGCTGCCAGCGTGTTTTCTGGAGCGAGGCTGCCCGCGCCCCGATGGGCCAGCACCCGCGGCCAGGGCCACGGTTGGAAGTGGCTCACGTTGAAGTCCCCCTCTTGCGTACGTAGATCATCTTCTCAATCCGCGCGATGGCCATGCCGTCGGCATCCCTCATTTCGACGCTGAAAAGATGCAGATGCTTGTCCCCCGAGAGCGTCATCTGCCGAATTCGTCGTAGGTCGTCGTCCTGGAGTTCCAGCCGCGCCCACACCCGGACGCGGCAGGGAGCCAGCACCTCGATCGATCCCGCCTTGTCCCATACCAGGTAATCCGGGCCGACAGCGTGCTGCACGATGACGAGGAAACAGGGATCCACCAGCGCATAAAGCGCGGCGCCGGTGTGAGCCGCATCGTCGCCGCCACGGGACGCGCGCGGGCGCAGTGCCGCGGTAATGGAACGAAAATCCGGCGCGACGTGCTCGATCCGCATGCCGGACAGCCACCTGACCGGCGAGAGGTTCTTTCGCAGTTGCCAGCGGCGCGACGAGTTCATCCCTGCGGCGATCCAGACAGCAACATCGGCCCAGTTTAAGGGCCGGCCACGCCCTCGCCTGCGCGGCAGCGCGCTGCTAACCTCGCCGGCCATGACGACCGCCCTCGGCCATCTGCGTGTGCTGGACCTCACCCGCGTGCTCGCCGGGCCGTGGTGCACTCAGCTGCTTGCCGACCTCGGCGCCGACGTCATCAAGGTCGAGCGGCCGGGCAGCGGCGACGACACCCGAGCCTGGGGCCCGCCCTACCTGGCCGATGCGCAAGGCCACGACACCTCGGAGGCGGCGTACTACCTCGCGGCCAACCGCAACAAGCGTTCCGTCACCGTCGATATCACGCGTCCCGAGGGGCAGGACATCCTCCGCCGCCTGGCGCAGCAGTCGGACATCGTCGTCGAGAACTACAAGGTCAATCAGCTCGCCGGCTATGGGCTCGACTACGCGTCGCTTTCGGCCCTTAACGCGAGGCTGATCTACTGCTCGATCACCGGTTTCGGTCAGACCGGGCCGCATCGCGAGAAGCCAGGATATGACTTCATCATCCAGGGTAGCGGCGGCTTCATGTCGATCACCGGCGAGCGCGACGATCGCCCCGGGGGCGGCCCGCAGAAGGCCGGCGTCGCGGTCAGCGACCTGATGACCGGCATGTACGCCGGCGTGGCCATCCTGGCTGCGGTCGCGCACCGCGAGCGGAGCGGGACCGGCCAGTACATCGACCTGGCGCTGTACGACGTGATGCTGGCGATGCTCGCCAACATGAACATGAATTGCCTGACCAGCGGCCGCGCGCCGGGTCGTGCCGGCAATGCGCATCAGAACATCGTTCCCTACCAGGTGTTCGCTGCCGCCGACGGGCATGTGATCGTCGCGGTCGGCAATGACGGACAGTTCGTCAAGTTCTGCGAGGTCGCCAGTCGACCGGACCTCGCGGCCGATCCGCGTTTCGTGCGCAATGCGGACCGGGTGCGCCACCGCGCGGTGCTGGTGCCGATGCTGGAGGAGATCGTGCGCGAGCGCCCGGTGGCTTACTGGGTGGAAGCACTCGATGCAGCAAAGGTCCCGTGCGGACCGATCAACGACATCGCTCATGCGCTGGCCGATCCTCAGGTGGCCGCGCGTGGCATGCGCATTGACCTGCCGCATGCGCTCGCCGGCACCGTCCCGCTCGTCGCCAATCCGATCAAGCTGTCCGAGACGCCGGCGACGTACGAGCGGGCACCGCCGCTGCTCGGCGAGCACACCGACGAGGTGCTGCGGGACCGACTGCAGATGAGCGCAGCCGAGATTGCCCGGCTGCGTGCGGCGGGAGTCGTGTGATCGCCGCACTGCACCTGCTGATCGAGGGCCGCGTCCAGGGCGTTGGGTACCGCTACGCGATGTGCCGACAGGCCGAAGCTCTAGGCCTCGAGGGCTGGGTACGCAACTGCCGGGACGGCAGTGTCGAAGCCGTGGTGGTGGGCGCGCCGGAGCAGGTCGAACTGCTGCACGCCTGGGCGCGACGCGGCCCACCCGGTGCGTTCGTCACTGAGATCTCCCAGCGAGGTGCCACGGCTGCCGAAGAAGACGACGCGCTCGGCGGCGGGTTCCAGCAGCGCCCGTCGGCGTAGCGTGGCAACCCGGCTACTCAGCTTGCCGTATTGAACACACCCGTATCGAAGTGCGCCGTCGTTAGTGCGGTCAGCACGTGGTCCCGCCACGCTCCATTGATGAACAGGTAGTTGCGGGCCAGGCCCTCCACGCGGAACCCCAGACGCTGCAGCAGCCGCGCGCTGCGATGGTTTTCGGGTATGTAATTGGCCTGCACGCGATGCAGCCGCAGGACCTCGAAGGCATGCGTCAGCGTGGCCTGGAGGGCCTCGTGCATCAGCCCATTGCCTTGATGACCGCGATCGATCGCGTAACCCAGCATGCAAGACTGAAACGGCCCGCGCACGATCTGCGTGTAGTTGATGCGCCCGATGATGCAATCCATGTTGTCACGCGACAACGCCACCCAGCGGGCGACGCCACCGTCGCGATAGTCCTCCGCGGCCCGCGTGGCCTCCGCTTCCCAGAAGCTGGTTTCGATGATGCGGCGGGGTCGCGGCGGATCCCACGGCTGCAGGTGCTCGTCGTTACGGCGGAAGAACTCCACCAGCATCGCGGCGTGCGCCGGCGCCATAAGGTCGAGCACCAGGCGGGGTGTGGTCAGACGAGTGGTAGTGAATGCCAAGCAGTGGTCTCCCAGTCCATGACACGGCGCGGTCGTTTTCCGTTCTAATTCGGCCTACTAGAAGAATTATCGGTTCAAGGAGACAGCCCGTGAATCGCGCCCTGCAGGCGCTGGTCGCCGCGTTTGCGCTCGTCCTGAGCGGTGCAACGTTTGCCCAGACCCCCAGCTATCCAACCAAGCCCATCCGGCTGGTCGTTCCGTATCCCGCCGGAGGTCCGCTCGATACCGCGGCGCGCGCGTTGGCCGAGCGTCTGAAGGAGAGTCTAGGCACGGTCGTGGTGGAGAACCGCCCGGGCGCGGGCGGCAACCTCGGAGTCGACCAGGTGGCGAAATCGTCGCCCGACGGCTATACGCTGGTCATTGGCGCGGTGGCGACGCATGCGGTAAATCCGTGGCTCTTCAGCAAACTGCCGTACGACCCGATAAAGGACTTCGTGCCGATCACGCTGATTGCACACGTGCCGAACATCCTCGTGATGACACCGGAGCGCGCGGCGCAGTTGAAGATCGCCTCGGCGCGCGATCTCTTCGACTACCTGCGTCGCAACCCGGGGCAGCTCAATTACGCCTCGGGCGGCAACGGCAGCGCCGGGCACATGGCGGGTGAGCTACTGAAGTCGCAGGCCGGTGTCTCGGCCGTGCATATCCCGTACGCCGGTGCGGCGCCGGCGCAGCTGGGCCTGCTGGCGGGCCAGACGGACTTCATGTTCGACAATCTCGCGTCTGCCACGGCGCAGATCAAGGCCGGAAAGCTGAAGGCACTGGCGGTCACCACCCCCCAGCGCGCGCCGTCGATGCCGGATGTGCCGACGATGAACGAAAGTGGCCTGGCCGGTTTCGACGTATCGACCTGGTTCGGTGTCTTTGCACCTGCCGGGACGCCACCCGCCGTGGTCGCCCGGCTCAACGAAGCGATGACTGCCGCGCTGCGCACACCGGAGATGCGCGAACGGCTGGCGCGCATGGGTGCCGAACCGGCCCCAATGTCGTCGGCACAGTTTGCCGAGCTGGTACGCAAGGAGCTGGCGAAGTACGAGAAGGTCGTCAAGTTCTCCGGCGCCCGGGTTGACTGAACCCACTGGGAGAAACGTGAAGATCAACGATGCCAAGGACTTCTGGTCCGGCGTGATGTTCGCCGCGTTCGGCCTGGCGTTTGTGGCCTTCGCACGGCAGTACGACATGGGCACCGCGGCACGCATGGGACCGGCCTACTTCCCCACCGTGCTCGGCGGACTGCTGCTCCTGCTCGGCGTCGTGATCGCCATCAGTGGGCTGACCGCGAGAACGACCGACGGCAAGGTTGACCGATTCCACTTCAAGCCGCTGTTGCTGATCCTCGGCGCCGTCGTCGCCTTCGGTCTTCTGCTGCGACCAGCAGGACTCGTGGGCGCGCTGGCGGCGCTGGTCATCATTTCCAGCCTGGGAAGCGACGAATTCCGGCTACGCGATGTGCTGCTACTGACCGTTGGCCTCGCGGTGCTGGTGCTCATTGTCTTCATCTACGGCCTGGGAATGACGGTGCCGGTCCTGCCTTCCTTCCTGCGCGACTGAGGCCAACGCGATGGACCTGATCAACAACCTCGCACTCGGCTTCTCGACGGCCCTCACGTTCGCCAATCTGGGCTACGCGTTCGCTGGCGTTGTGATTGGCACGCTGATCGGTGTGCTGCCCGGCATCGGACCAATCGCGACGCTGGCGATGTTGTTGCCAGTCACCTACGCACTCGAGCCGACCTCGGCGCTAATCATGCTGGCCGGCATCTACTACGGCGCGCAGTACGGCGGCTCGACGACCGCGATCCTGGTCAACCTGCCGGGCGAGTCCTCGTCCGTCGTCACCTGCATTGACGGCTACCAGATGGCGCGCCGAGGTCGCGCCGGCGCGGCACTTGCCACCGCCGCCCTGGGATCGTTCTTCGCCGGCACCGTCGGCACGCTGATCCTCGCCGCACTCGCCGCGCCGATGGTGGAGCTGGCCTTTAAGTTCGGACCGGCCGAGTACTTCTCGTTGATGGTGCTGGGCCTGATCGGGGCCGTGGTCCTTGCCTCCGGTTCCCTGGTCAAGGCGATCGCGATGATCCTGTTCGGGCTGCTGCTTGGCCTGGTGGGCACTGACGTCAACTCCGGCGTCGCACGCTTCAGTTTCGAAATCCCGGAACTCGCGGACGGCATCGGCTTCGTCAGCGTCGCCATGGGCGTATTCGGTTTCGCCGAGATCATCGCCAATCTCGAGCACAAGGGCGAGCGGCAGGTCTTCACGGACAAGGTCGGAAAACTTCTTCCCACGATGGCTGAGTTCAAGGAGGCCATCCCGGCGGTGCTGCGTGGCACTGCGCTTGGCTCCATCTTGGGAGTGCTGCCCGGGGGCGGTGCGCTGCTCGCCTCATTTGCAGCCTACACGGTCGAGAAGAAGGTCACGCGCAACCCGAAGATTCCCTTTGGCCAGGGCAACATTCGTGGAGTTGCCGCTCCGGAATCGGCCAACAACGCCGGCGCGCAGACATCGTTCATTCCGATGCTGACTCTCGGCATACCGCCGAACGCCGTGATGGCTTTGATGGTCGGCGCGATGACGATCCACAACATCCAGCCCGGCCCGCAGGTGATGACCAGCAATCCTTCGCTCTTCTGGGGACTCATCGCGTCGATGTGGATCGGCAACCTGATGCTGGTGATCCTCAATTTGCCGCTGATCGGCATCTGGGTGCAGTTGCTGAAGGTGCCCTATCGGTTCCTGTACCCGGCGATCCTGGTGTTCTGCTGCATCGGCGTCTATTCGATCAACAACAACTCGTTCGACGTCACCATGACTGCGGTCTTCGGCGTGCTGGGATATGTCTTCTTCAAGCTGCGTTGCGAGCCGGCCCCGTTGATTCTCGGTTTCATTCTGGGGCCGATGATGGAAGAGAACCTGCGCCGCGCGATGTTGCTGTCGCGGGGTGACGCTACCGTGTTCTTCACCCGTCCGCTGTCGTTGGTGTTGTTGCTGATGGCCGCGGCACTGGTCGTGATCGTCGCGTTGCCACAGATCAGCCGCAAGCGCGAGGAAGCGTTCCAGGAGGTCGATTGACCACCCCGCCGCGGGCCTCGCCTCGCGGCCGGACCGCTTGAGCAGCAGGTTCCTCCGCTACACCTACTTCCGCGCCCTTAGCTAGCGAGATGACGTTCGACTGGAACAATCCGTACCCCACGGTCCGCACCCCCGTCTTCGCCCGCAACCTCGTTGCGACGAGCCAGCCGCTCGCCGCACAAGCCGGGCTGCGCATGCTGCAGTCCGGCGGCAACGCCGTCGATGCAGCGGTCGCTGCCGCCGCGGTCATCACGATGACCGAGCCCTGCAGCAACGGCCTCGGCGCCGACAACTTCGCGATCGTCTGGGACCCGGCGTCGCAGCAACTGCTTGGCCTCAACTCGAGCGGCATCGCGCCGGCCGCGTGGTCGCTCGACTTCCTTCGTCGCAAGTACGGGGAGGACCTCGCCAAGAACCGCCCCAAGCGTGGGTGGGACAGCGTCACGACGCCCGGCGCGGTGGCCGGCTGGGCGCTGCTGCACGCCCGCCTTGGCAAGCTGTCGTTCGCCGACGTGATGGCGCCCGCGATCGAGTATGCCGAGCGCGGCTTCGCGGTTTCGCCCATCGTTCATGACAAGTGGGAACGCGCGGCACCGCTACTGAAGGACGGGCCCGGATTCGCCGAGCATTTCCTGCCCAAGGGTCGGGCCCCGCGTATCGGCGAACACTTCGTGCTGGCCGGGGCGGCGCACACACTGAAACTGCTGGCGCAGCATGGCGGCGCCGCGTTCTACCAAGGCGAAATCGCCGAAGGCATCGAACGCCACGCCTTGGCGACGGGCGGGGCGCTGCGGGCGAGTGACCTCGCCGCGTACTGGGACTTCGTGCAGGCGAACGGCTGGGTTGGCACGATCAGCACACCGTTCCACGGCCACGAAGTGCACGAGATTCCACCTAATGGCCAGGGCATCGCCGCCCTTTCATGCCTCGGCATCCTGCGACACATGAGACTGGCGGACTACGCGGTCGACAGTGCCGACTGGCATCACGCGGCCATCGAGGCGATGAAGCTTGCCTTCGCCGATACCTATGAATATGTCGCCGACCCGCGCGCGATGCGCGTCTCGCCCGATGCGCTGCTGGATGACGGCTACCTCGCGCAGCGTGCGAACTGCATCAACATGCAGCGGGCGCAGGCGTTCTCCGCCGGGACACCGCCGCGCGGCGGCACGATCTACCTGTCGGTCGCCGACACGAGCGGCATGATGGTGTCACTGATCCAGTCCAACTACATGGGCTTCGGCTCCGGCGTGGTGGTGCCGGGCTTCGGCATTTCGCTGCAGAACCGCGGTCATGGATTCTCGATCGATGCGGCGAGCCCGAACGTCATCGCGCCGGGCAAACGGCCATTCCACACGATCATCCCGGCCTTTCTGATGAAGGACGGCCAACCGGCGATGAGCTTCGGCGTCATGGGCGGCAACATGCAGCCACAGGGCCACGTGCAGACGCTTGTGCGCATGCTGCTGGCACGGCAGCAGCCGCAGGCCGCCTGCGATGCGCCGCGCTGGAAGGTGATGCAAGGCCTGGATATCGAGGTCGAGGGCGCGATGCCGCTGCCGGTCGTGGAAGACCTCGCGCGACGCGGCCATCGCATCACGCGGGCGAATGACACCTATATGGACTTCGGTTCCGGACAGTTCATCTGGCGACTCGGCGATCCAGCCGTCGAAGGCTACGTGGCGGCCAGCGACTCGCGCCGCGACGGGCTGGTGGCCGGCTGCTGAAACTGCCGCGCAGGAAACGCCCACGGACAGCCGTCCAGCGGCAAAAATGACGCTAATCCGACCGCGCAGCGGCGTCACGCTGCGCATCCCCGATGACCAGTCGCCAGCACCGCGTTCTTGTGAGCGTCTTTTCGGGACGCAGAGCGGGCGCCGAGATTGCTACATGACCTATGGGCAGGGGGTTTTCTGCCAAGAGCGAGGTCGGAAATGAGAAAACGGGAATTTCTGGTCATAGGAGCCGCCGCGGCGGCGTCGCCGTTCTGGCTGGCGGGCTGCAGGACCACCAGCCAGACGCCGTCGCCGACTACGGACCCGGCGGAACTGCGTCGCGCAGTCGACGCGGAGTCGGATGCAGCGCTGGCGCGGCTGTATCACGACGTCAACGGATCGCGCGAAGTGATCCAGTCCGCCGCGGGCGTGCTGGTGCTGCCCAACGTCGTGTCGGGCGGCTTGATCTTCGGTGCGGCCGGCGGCAATGGCGTGCTGCGCGTCGCGGACAAGAGCGCCAGCTACTGGCGCATGTCCGAGGCCCAGGTCGGTCTGCTCGGCGGCGGTCAGTCGCAGTCGATCTTCGTCGTGTTCCTGACGCCGGAGGCGCTGGCAAGCTTCACCAAGAGCAGCGGCTGGACCGCAGGCTTCGACAAAACCGTCGCGGTGTCCAGTGTCGGCAAGAACGGCCCCATCAAGGCGCCGACGCAGCAGCAGCCAATAGCCGCCTACGTGCTGACCAACGCCGGCCTGATGGCCGGGGTCAGCTTCCAGGGCACCAAGTTCACGCGCCTGGAGGTCTGAGCGCACTGACGAGCCGCCGGCGCTGGCCGGCGGCAGCGGCGAGCGGCGAGCGGCTCAGGCCGCTTGCTGCAATCTTTCGTGACCCCCTTGCGGTCGGGCCACAATGGCTTCGCGCGGCCAGTTGCGGCTGGCCGCCGAGGCTGCTATCGATCGGCCCCAAAGCGGGCAGATGTTCTTCACGGTGCGGCAACACTTGCGCTCGGATCGCCGTCCTCTTTCCAGTCGTTGGGGCGCTGCGTGATGACAACACCGATCGACGGCTGACTGTTGGCATATGTCCGCCAGGCTGCACATGGGGCGCCGCCTAGCGCCCGGCTCCGACCCGAAGCGCGGATTTTGAGAGAATCACTGCTTCGGGAGCCGGAGCGCACGCGCTCACCGACCGGGATCCGAACACAAAACAATGGGGACAACAATGACCTATGCAGCGATCACCGGTTGGGGCAAGTGCATGCCGCCGTCGATCCTGTCGAACCAGGATCTCGCCACCTTCCTGGACACGACCGACGACTGGATCATCTCGCGCACCGGCATGAAGGAGCGCCGTATCTCTCACGTCTCGGCGATCGAGATGGCGTCCGTCGCAAGCGCACGCGCGCTCGCCTGTGCCGGGCTGACGGCGGAAGACCTTGACCTGATCGTCTATGGCAGTTGCAGCAACGACGAGCAGGTGCCGAACAGCGCGTCAGGGGTGCAGGTGAAGCTCGGCGCGGTCAACGCGGCGTCGATGGACATCAACACGGCCTGCACGAGTTTCCTCTACGGGCTATCGAGCGCCACCGCGATGGTCAGGACCGGTGCGGTGCGCAACGCGCTGGTCATCGGGGTCGAGTTGATCTCGCCCTACATGGACTGGACCAATCGCAATGTCGCCGTGCTCTTTGGCGACGGCTGCGCCGCGGTCGTGATCCAGGCGTCGGAGAACAAGGAGGGCCTGCTCGGCGAACAGCTGGGCTGCAATGCCGATGCGCGGCAGATCCTGCGTGTGCGCGGCATGGGGTGCACCTACGCCAACCGCGGCGTTCGCTACGGTGACACGCTGTGGGATTTCGACGGCCAGGAGATCTTCAAGAAGGCGGTCAAGGGCATGTCGGTCGCCTCCGAAAAGGTCATGGCCAAGTGCGGCGTGACACCCGACCAGATCGACCTCGTCGTGCCGCACCAGGCCAATTTGCGCATCATCGAGTCGGTCGCGAAACATGCCGGCCTGCCGATGGACAAGGTGTTCCTGACGGTGCAGCGCTACGGCAACATGTCGGCAGCGACCGTGCCGGTCGCGCTGGTCGACGCGCTCGAGGAGGGTCGCATTCGGCCGGGTGCGCTGATCCTGATGCCGGGCTTCGGCGGCGGGCTGACACTCTGCTCGCATCTGGTGCGCTGGGGCGATCGCGTGACACCGCTGGGCACGACTTCCATGGACCTGCCGGCGCCCACCCGCACAGCGCTCGAAATGGTCAACGAGATCCGCGCCCACAAGCACGCCCATGACGTCTCCGAGGCCGGTCTGATGGGTCCGCGCTTCGCCGAAGCGAGCCCGACCCTTTAGCCATTCCGGGGGTCACCCGCCCTCCCGCCAACCGGCCCTGATGCCGGGACGGCAGACGCTGCAGAAGGGACGTCGCGCACTCCTCATTAGAATCGGCCGTTCCACCCGGCTGATGGACGGCAAGCAATGACTACCAAGACCTACGAACCTGTTCCGCAACATCCTGTGGCATTCCTCGGACTGGGCGTCATGGGCTATCCCATGGCGGGCCATCTGGCGCGCGCTGGCCATCACGTCACCGTGTACAACCGCACCGCGAAGAAGTCGGACCAGTGG
>Ga0316600_10000244_pt1 | contig 29882 bp, 24 predicted proteins | sample OWC_soil_day5_CT_FD_207652 | JGI IMG/M metagenome (GOLD analysis project Ga0316600, IMG submission 207652) | Wetland soil microbial communities from Old Woman Creek delta, Ohio, United States - OWC_soil_day5_CT | ecosystem: Environmental > Terrestrial > Soil > Wetlands | place: USA: Ohio... | reverse complement strand
ACCAGGAGGAAAAGTAGGTCTTATTCATATTTCAGAAGTTGCAGATGTGTATGTCCGTGACGTAAAAGATTTTCTAAAAGAACAAGATAAAGTTAAAGTTAAGGTGCTAACGGTTGATGAACGTGGTAAGATCGGTTTGTCAATTAAACAGTTGCAAGAGCCAAAGCCTGCTGCTGCACCAGCTAGTGTATCTAGTGCTGCACCTAGCTATAGACCAGCACCAAGAAGAGCACCAGCCAATGATTTTAGACGACCAAATCGCGTGAATGCTCCTTCCTTCGAAGATAAGTTGTCAAAATTTTTAAAAGACAGCGATGAACGTCTAACTGATTTAAAGAAAAATACAGATTCTAAACGTGGTGGCCGCGGTGGCGCACGTAGAGCTGAATAATCATCTTCTTAATTTAAGCACTCCTATGATATGGAGTGCTTTTTTTGTTGCTCATTTTTGGAATTTTCAGTCCTTCAGCCCTTCAGTCCTATGTCCGATATTGTAGTATTACTCCCTCGTTTGTCAGTTTTTTTTATTATAATGTTGCCTTATTCAGACAATATTATATTGCCATAATATGTAAAATTAGTTGCAGGCTAAAAACTGATAAATTTAATGATAGTAGGAGTGGTATCATGCAAAAAATGACGGTAATGGCATTACCGCATCATGTGATTGATGTGGTAGAGAGAACACAGGTGAAACAGGCAAAATCAAGTAGTATATGGCAACGAGGAAAAATAAATTTACAAAAACTGTTTTCCTATAAAGATGCTTTATTTTTATATGGACTGGCCTTTTTATTAGCGCGTTTGACTTTATTAGGTGATTTAGCCCCATTTGGTTTAAGCTTCTTTGCAGCAACAGCGCAGCTCTTAAAAACGCATATCGGCATGATTGCAGTTTCTGCTATTTTGGGCGTGTTGTCGACAGGTAGGTATGAAGAAGCTTTTATTTATTTATTTTCAATGGGTGTTTATTTTAAGATGCAGCCACAGTTGACAAAATTAGATAAGAAAATGTTTGCAGTGCCGATTGTAATGTTTTTTTCTATCTTAGCGAGTGGTTTTGTAATTAACTATATAGAAGATCAGTCTTTATATAATAATTTGGTTGTTTTTTTTAATGCGGCTTTATGCATGATAGCAGCTCATATTTTCACTTATGGAATTCCACTATTAACGAGCAGGACAAAAATTGCTGCTGCTTATGAAAAGCCAACTAATGAAGCAATGATTTGTCTTATTGCAATTTTTGCGTTTGCAATTGCTGGTGTCGGTAAAGTAATCATTTTTGAATATAATGTTCAATATATTTTAAGTTGTATGCTAGTCATGATGTTTGCTTTGGCTGGTGGCGCAGGCCTTGGAGCAGCGGTAGGGGTTGTTGTTGGGACAGTCATTGGACTGAGCAGTGATCATGCGCTAACCATGATTGCGCTATATGCCGTTAGTGGTACATTAGCAGGCGTATTTAAATGCCTTGGTAAATTTGCTGTTATTTTAGGTTTTATATTAGGTAGTACCATGATTCATTTGGCTTTTACGCAGTTACCAGCACTGATGGGGTCGATCACTGAATCGGTACTCGCAGCGGCGCTGCTGCTATTTTTACCAATTACAAAAATTATGAGTTTACAAAACAAACTAGCTTTAGGTGAAGTCGTGCCTGATACAACGCATATGTTGGCAGAAGGCAGTTATAAATTACAAAATATTGCCGACATGTTTTATGAATTAGCCAGTTTACTTGGAATCAGTCAAAATAAAATGCAAGAAAAAATACGTCAAGATGATTTAACCAGTTTATTAAGCGGTATTGGGGTAAAACTTTGCGAAAATTGTGCAAAGCGTTCGCAGTGTTGGCAGGATAAGTATTATCAGACGTATCAAAGTTTAATTTCTATTTTTCAGCACTTGGAGAATAAAAAATTAGAATTAAAAGATATACCAAAAGATTTTAGAGACAATTGTATTCATACGGAAGAAATGTTAGATGTCATTCAAACGATTGTAGAGAAAAATAATATTAGTGCTTATTGGCAAAATCAAGTCAGTTCGCAAAAACAAATGATCATTGAGCAAATGAAAGCAACGGGAAATATTGTCGCGAATTTAGCGTCTGAACTCAATAAAATACCAAATCAAGACAATAAAGTTGCCAATATGATTAGGCATAAAGCCTTAACTGTAGGGTGTCCGATTGAAAATGTAAAGGTGATAGGGAAGGATAAGCCTCGGCAAATTGAATTTGAGAAAAAAGCTTGCGGTAAAATTGGTGAATGTGCTACAACGATCATGCCTCTTGTCTCCAGTACAATCAAAGAGCGGCTGACGTTAGTTAGAAAATGTGGAAACCGTGATATTGATAAAAATTGTAAGCTATGTATGAAGATAGCGAATCGATTTAAAGTAACAACAGCAGTAGCGAATACTGCAAAAGAGGGAAACATTGTTTGTGGTGATAGTGTAAAGATTACACCACTGAATCAGGGAAAACTTAGCGTATTATTAAGTGATGGTATGGGGAGTGGCGATAGTGCAGCACGAGAAAGCAAAATGACCGTTGATTGTTTAAGTAAGCTATTACAAATCGATTTTGATGTTGATATAGCTGTAAAAACAGTGAATTCACTTTTGTTATTGCAGGTACCAGGCGAAAAGTTTGCAACGATGGATATGACGATTATCGATAAATATACAGGAGAGGTAGAATTTTTAAAAATAGCTTCCTCGCCTAGTTACATAAAACGAATACGGGAAGTGAAAATGATTCAAGCATCTACTTTACCGATTGGAATTTTAAACCAAATTGAAATTGAGTCAGTGAAAGTGCAAAGTGCAGTAAATGATATGATTATCATGATCAGTGATGGAATCGCTGACACTAAGGATATTAAATTTCGCACGGAAGATAAAGAGGGCTGGTTAATTAACTTCATTCGACGAACCACTGAAAATAATGAGGAAAAGCTTGCAGCGGCTATTCTAAAAGAAGCAATTCGTATATCTGGGGGATTCGCCAAAGATGATATGACGGTTGTTGTTGCGAGAATTAATGAAGCAAGCTTAATTTAAAAAAATGGTTATCATCAAATTGGTGATAACCATTTTTTGTGTGTTTGGGTATAATAGTAGCAGAACAATAAAAACTATTGTTAAATCAACTAAAAATATTATTTTGGTTATAATTTTTGTCATAAGCTGCAGTTGTGATATAATGACAAGCGTGTTGATATAAAATTTAGTGAGGATAGATCATGTTAGAAAAAGTAAAATGCTATTGTGATCAAAACGGTTTGTTAAAGCAAGGGGATACAATTTTAGTTGCTTGTTCCGGTGGGCCAGATTCGTTAGCGTTGGTAGATGTTTTACTTAAATTAAAAGAGGCGTATCAGATAGAGATTTCCGTTGCTCATTTTGATCATATGTTTCGTGGGGCAGAGTCACAGGCTGATGCTGCATTTGTTGCGGAATTTTGCAACAAAAACAAGATTGATTATTATCAAAAAACTTTTGATGTGCCAGCTTATATCAAAAAAACCGGACTGTCACCAGAAGAAGCGGCACGAATTGTACGATATGATTTTTTACGCGAAGTGGCAAAAAGTTTAGGAAATGCAAGCATTGCGACAGGGCATCATAAAGACGATCAAGCAGAAACTGTATTAATTCATTTATTTCGTGGCGCAGGCAGTAGTGGAATTGGTGGAATTCGACCGATAAGTCATGGTATAATAAGACCGTTATTGTCAGTCACCCGCCAAGAAATTGAGGAATACTGCCAAAATAGTCAGTTAGTACCTCGGATTGATAGCACGAATGCTGAGCCCTATTACCTTAGAAATCGTATTCGTCTGCAATTATTACCAGAGTTGATGGAAAAATTCAATCCCGCGATAAAAGATGCACTTTGCAAAAGTGCTGAAATCATTGGTGCAGAGCATGAGTTTATTCGTCAAAGCGTAGAAGTTATTTGGCAAGATTTGATTTTTCAAGAAGATGAAGCAGTTGTTTTCAATAGAGAAAAGTTGAATCGTTTGCATATTGCACAAAAACGGGAATTATTTCGGATCGCAATTGAAAAAAAACAAGGCCATCTTAGAGGAATAAGTTTTATGCATGTAGAAAAAATGATAGTATTGTCAGAAAAAGGTTTTGTTGGTACACATATAGAATTACCAGGAAATTTAATTTTTAAATGCAGTTATCAGCAAATGATACTTTCAGTTGCACAAGGTAGTGGTGAAAAGCCGGACAATTTACACGTGATGCTAGATTTGCAAGGTGACACGTATATTCCTGAATTAAATTTAACTGTGCAAGGAGAATTAACCGATAGCTTGATGAATCCTTCCGGTATAAATAGTGTGGTATTTGATTTTGAGCAGTTGGTACCACCATTGTTTATTAGATTTCGTCAAACGGGTGATCGTTTTCACCCAAGTGGGATGGAAGGCAGTAAGAAGTTAAAGGATTTCTTTATTGATTGTAAGGTGGAACGGCAAAAACGTGATACGGTGCCACTCCTTTGTGACCAAAGGGGAATCCTTTGGATTAGTGGTTACCGACAAAGTGTATTTGGGAGAGTCTCGGAAAAAACAAAAAAATTTTTGCGAGTTTCAATAAGAGAAGATTGAATCTAGAAGGAGTATAGGGTGTAATGATTAATGACGTAGAAAAAATTTATTTTAGTGAGGAAGAAATTGCGAAGTGTGTAAAAGAATTAGGTGAGAAGATTACCGCGGATTATGCAGGTAAAGAAATTACTTTAGTCTGTATTTTAAAAGGTTCAATGATTTTTACGGCTGATTTAGCACGTCAGATTAAAATACCAGTTGCGATTGATTTTATGGTAGCATCTAGCTATGGTACTGGTACATCTAGCAGTGGGAATGTACGTATTTTAAAAGATTTAGATCATAGCATTGAAGGCAAACATGTTATCGTTGTAGAAGATATCATTGATTCTGGGGTTACTTTAAATTATTTGTTAAAAAATCTATCTGATCGCAATCCAGAAAGTTTGAAGCTCTGTACACTTCTTAGCAAACCAGAGCGTCGTAAAGTAGAAGTTTCTGTAGATTATATCGGTAAAGTAGTACCAGATTATTTCCTAGTTGGTTATGGCTTAGATTATGCGGAAAAATATCGCAATTTACCATTTATTGGAATATTAAAAACATCAATTTATGAATAAGTGAATTTATCATTTCTGTTGGCATAAAATGATGGGCGAACAGTTATAATGTTAGTGATGAAATGTGCTTAATATTTACACGATAGAGTGTTACTTTCATTGTTAAATGTAATTTTTGATGATATAATAGTTTCCTATGGAGACTTATATTTACGATGTGTTCCACGGAGAGGGAGGGCGACTAATTGAACAAGTTTTTACGAAATGTAGGCTTCTATTTATTGATTATATTGATAGCAATTTCTGTTATTGATTATTTTTCAACGAGAAGCAATACAAAGCAAGAGATAAATTACACCGAATTCTTGCGTCAGGTTGATATGCAAGGTGTAGAAAAAGTAACGATTGTTGATAATGTGATTAAAGGGACCTTAACAGATGGTACAGAGTTTATGACTGTGACACCTGATGATCCAACCTTAATTGGTAATCTGAGAGATAAAGGTGTAAATATTAAGGCAGAAAGAACTCCTGAACCACCATGGTGGACGACAATTTTCTCCTCAGTTTTACCAATGCTATTGTTAATTGGGGTATGGTTTTTTATTATGCAGCAATCGCAAGGCGGTGGCAATCGTGTCATGTCGTTTGGTAAAAGTCGCGCAAAGTTAAATACTGACGATAAAATTAAAGTTACATTTAAAGATGTAGCTGGTGCGGATGAAGCAAAACAAGAACTAGAAGAAGTCGTAGAGTTTTTGAAACATCCTAAAAAATTCAATGATTTAGGTGCCCGTATTCCTAAAGGTGTATTATTATATGGACCGCCAGGTACAGGGAAAACTTTGCTTGCTAAAGCTGTTGCTGGTGAAGCTGGCGTACCTTTCTTTAGCATCAGTGGTTCTGATTTCGTAGAAATGTTTGTTGGTGTTGGTGCATCACGTGTGCGTGATTTGTTTGAACAAGCGAAGAAAAATGCACCTTGTATTGTATTCATTGATGAAATTGATGCAGTAGGTCGTCAACGTGGTGCTGGTGTAGGTGGCGGGCATGATGAACGTGAACAAACACTGAACCAATTACTCGTTGAAATGGATGGATTTGCGGCAAATGAAGGCATTATTATTATTGCAGCAACCAATCGCCCAGATATCTTAGATCCAGCTCTTTTAAGACCAGGTCGTTTCGATAGACAAATCGTTGTTGATAAACCAGATGTAAAAGGTCGTAATGCAATTCTTAAAGTGCATACCAAAGGTAAGCCAGTATCAGAAGATGCGAATCTTGATATTTTAGCAAGACGTACTCCAGGCTTTACTGGTGCAGATTTAAGTAATTTGGTAAATGAGGCTGCACTCCTTTCAGCGCGTCGTAATAAGAAAAAAATTGCTATGGCTGAGCTAGAAGAATCGATAGAACGCGTTATGGCTGGTCCAGAACGTAAGAGCAAGGTAATGAGTGATAAAGAAAAACGTTTGACAGCTTATCATGAAGCTGGTCATACACTCGTTGGGATGTTAATTCCTCATGCAGACCCTGTGCATAAAGTTACGATTATTCCGCGTGGTCGTGCTGGTGGATATACACTAATGCTACCTACAGAAGATCGCTCTTATGCAACTAGAAGTGAACTATTAGCGCAATTAAAAGTTGCTCTTGGTGGCCGTGTTGCCGAAGAAGTTGTCTTAAACGAAATTAGTACTGGTGCGCAAAGTGATATTCAAAGAGCCTCTAGCTTAGTTCGTGGCATGATTACAGAATATGGTATGAGTGAAGTTTTAGGACCTATTGCTTTTGGTAAAGGTCATGGGCATCAAGTGTTTTTGGGTAGAGATATCAATAGTGAAAAGAATTATAGTGAAGAAGTGGCTTGCGAAATTGATAAAGAGGTAAGCAAGTACATTAAGACTTCTTATGATGAATGCCGTGATTTACTGACGGCAAATATTGATAAATTGCATTTAATTGCCAAAGAGTTACTAGAGCGTGAAACATTAGAAGCTTCTGAATTAAAACAATTGGTTGAAACTGGTCGTATTGAAGAGAAAAGTCAAGCGAAATTGGAAGCAGAAGTAGAAAATGGTGCGAGCGAAGAGTCACCAGAAGTTATGGCTCCAATTCATAATACCGTTGATATTAATAGTATTAGTGATATGGATAATAACAACGGACCTAAAATTAACTATATTACAAAAAAATAAGCTAAGTAAGAAATGCTGTAATTGATTTTTTATTTAGAGATTGAAACAAAAAGGTACTTTACGCGCATTGTAAAGTACCTTTTTGTCTTAAATACTACTTTAGCAAAAGTAATCTATTAAAAGTTACATAATTATAGTTTTTTGATGATTTTGCAGGAAAATATTGTGTTTTGTCGAAGTATTTACCTAGATATGGTAAAAGTAAAAATAATTCAGCATTTCATGCTTTAAAATAATGAATTGGATATAAAAGGAGTCTTTTTAATGAATTGGTTAAATGATTTAAAAGTAGAACAAAAATTAATTGTATTAATTGTGGTATTTATTATTGGCCTTGTCGGTGTTGGCGTGACGGGGTTCTATTATTTAAATAAAACAAGTAATGACATGGACAAGCTGTATACAGAAAAATTAATGGCTGTCGAATTAGCAGATGAAAGTCGTATCTATGCTCGTCAAATTGAAGCTAATATTTTTTCTTTAGTACTTAATAATGATGTTAACGAAATTCAGAAATCAGCTGAAAAAATAAACCAAGATGCAAAGTTATTTGATGAAAGCCTTACGAAATATGAGAACCTTCAGCTAAATGCTAAAGAAAAAGAAAATGTAAAGGTATTACGAGAAAATCTAGGTCAATATCGCGAAGCCAGAAAACAAGTAATTGAGTTGGCAAGTAAAAATCAAGACAAGGAAGCTTATGAAATATATGTAAAAAATGCAGCTCCGCCAGCAGAAAAATTTACAAAGAACTTAATTGATATTGGTGAGCATGCAAAAAAAGCAGCAGAAGAAATGAATGCACAGAGTAAGCAAAGTGTTGCTAGTGCGATTATGATTTTTGTTGCAATTATTTTGGCATCGATTATTATCGGTGCGGTACTTGGCTGGGTTATTATGAAACGTATTACCAACCGTTTAACGCAAGCAGTTAGTTTTTTAGGTGAAATTGCTGAGGGGGATTTTTCTCGGAATGTTTCTGAAGATGGTATGAGCGATAGAAGTGAATTTGGAGCTTTATCGCAAGCGGTTGATAAGATGAATCGGAATATTAGAGCTTTAATCAAACAAATGGCAAATACCTCAGAACAATTGGCATCATCGTCGGAACAATTAACGGCAAGTGCAGAACAATCAGCGCAAGCTTCTAATCAAGTAGCGGGTTCGGTCACTGAGGTCGCAAGTGGAGCAGAGAAACAACTTAATCTAGCGAATTCAGCAAATGATATTGTGGCGCAAATGTCGAAGGGAATCAGTCAAGTAGCAGAAAATACAATGGTCGTTTCCAATTCAGCTGAGCAAACTGCAGTTTCAGCAAATGATGGTGAAAAAGCGGTAGAAAAAGCAGTGAGACAAATGCAGGTCATTGAACAAAAGACAAATGCTACGGCTGGTGTTATCGGTGAATTAGAAGAAAAATCAAAGCAAATAGGACAAATTGTTGAAGTGATTGCGAGCATAGCAGCACAAACCAATTTATTGGCTTTAAATGCTGCAATTGAAGCGGCAAGAGCCGGTGAAGCAGGTAGAGGATTTGCGGTTGTAGCGGAAGAAGTTCGTAAACTTGCGGAACAATCAGAAGGCGCAGCAAAACAAATAACGGATTTGATTAACCAAGTACAAGATAAGACGGATAGTGCAGTTTCCTTCATGCAGGAAAGTAAAAAGGAAGTTGACACAGGTGCAGAAGTCGTGAATATTGCCGGTCAAAGCTTTGGTGAAATCTTGAATATGATTCGGCAAATCTCCGATCAAATTCACGAAATATCGGCAGCTAGTGAGCAAATTACCAGTGGAACACAAGATGTAGTTTCAGCGGTAGAAAACATCAATAATGAAAGTAAGAAAGCAGCAGAGCAAACACAAACCATTTCAGCAGCTACCGAAGAACAATCGGCATCGATGGAAGAAATCGCAGCATCAAGTCAGCATTTGTCTAAGATGGCAGAAGAGTTGCAAGCAGCGATTAGAAAATTTAAAGTTTAAAATTGATAGATAAATCAATTTACAATCAAGAGAAAGAAAATGCTATAGCATTTTCTTTCTTTTGATTTTTTATGATATTTTTTGTAAAATATTTTATAATAGAATTAAACAAAGAAATAGAAAAGATGGAGGTTTATATGAGTGAAATCTTACTACATTATACACGGGCTGGAAAAGTAGAGAATATTCATCGCGGTGATATTGTGGCTGTAGATACGACAGGGAAAATTATCGATAGTGTTGGTGACCCACATAAAAAAATGTTTTGGCGTTCCGCGGCAAAACCATTTCAAGCATTGCCTTTCGTTAAGAAAGGAGGTCTTGCTAGATATGGCATAACGGAGAAAGAATTGGCATTACTCGTATCTTCTCATAGTGGTGAGCCAGTACATGTTGACTTAGTAAAGAGTGTTCTGGGGAAAATCGATTTGGATGTAAGTGTTCTTGATTGTGGTTCTAGCAGACCGATGAATAGTAAAGCAGCGAAGGTGTTGGTAGAAAACAAACAAAAACCAGAGGCTGTACATAATGCCTGTTCTGGTAAACACTCTGGTATGTTAGCTCTTTGTCAAATGCTTGGGATTTCTATTGAAGGTTATACAAAGCCAGACCATGAAGTACAAAAACAAATGCATGAATCCGTTGCCAATAGCGCAAAAATAAGCACTGATGAACTTGAAATTGGCATTGATGGCTGTGGCGTTCCTGTGTTCTATTTACCGCTTTATCATATGTCGCTTGCCTATGCAAGACTGGCGAAACCAGAAGTTGGCAATTGGGGGAGCTATGAAACAGCGGCAAGGACGATTCGTGACGCGATGATTGCTTATCCAGAGATACTTGCTGGTACTGGGAGAATTGATACGATTGTCGCCAATGTAACCAAGGGGCGCATCATTGCAAAAGTTGGTGCTGAGGCAGTATATTGTCTAGCATCGGTACCTGATGGTGTCGGTATTACGTTTAAAATCGAAGACGGCAATTATAGTGCAATCAATCCTGCTGTCATTGGCGTATTGAAGCGTATGGATTTAATTAGTAAATCAGAATATGCAGAGTTAATTGAAAAATTCCCGCCGATTCTAAAAAATCATCGCGGTGATGTGATTGGCACAATTGAAACAATGTTTTAACTATATAGGATCTTCTGTTGTGTTAGCATTTCTTTCGGATTCTCAATGTTCTTTGGTAATGTATCTACAACAGCATGTTACAATATTTGGCATCTTATTGTATTCTGTGTAGATGTCCGTATGAAGATACCTCTTAAATCTCTTCAGAAAATTCTCTGGATATTTTCTATGCCTGTCCAGCTGGTATTGAATATATTTGTTATATTGGGACTGTTGCACTAAGAAAAAATTCTACTATTGTTGTGAAGGTTTCTAAAACAAATCACAATAATAGTAGAATTTTCGCTTAGTGCGACAGCCATTTTTTTTATGCTTTGAACTGTGTCTCATCTACATGCCGATATTTCTCCAGAGTTTTTTGCATCAGCCATTCTCTGAAGAATGTCATAATCCAGTTCGCCATTGTTGTACATTCAAGCTTGCCCAGCGTTTAAAAATTTCACGGTAATAATCTATGACTTTAATTTTTGTTGGAATAAATTCTATTTTTGTACGGATGAATTCTTCTTCAATAGATACTAATAGAATAATGTATGTTTTACAGAAACAGTTTTCTTCGACAGGAGTAAACTACTTTTTGATATGGGGCAGGTATTTTAATAATTTTTTTCTGATTTAATGGGGGAAATAAGGATAATATTTGACATTTTTTACGAATATTATTTGATACAATAATTTTATATTAACAACAATTAAAAGTGGACTGCTGTATTATGTTATCAAGTATGATCAATTTATACATATTTACAATAGATAGAACTGGCACGGAAAATATCTTACTTTTTATTATTATAATGAAATAATAAGTGCTCATTAATAGGAAGTTTCAAAGCTTTTATATTTAAGATTAAGTTTAATTGTTAACTTCTAAAAAATTTTGAAGAAATAAGGAGGAGTGTCCGTTATGTCACAAACGGAAAAATTCTTAGCTTTTCTTGATGAGATAGAAAATTTTGTAGATAAAGTGCTTATTCCCGCGGAGGAAGAAGTTTCAATTACTGAGAAAATCCCAGACTATATTATTGCCCATATGCGGAATATAGGTATGTTTGGACTAAGCATTCCTAGTGAATTCGGTGGTTTGGGATTATCAATCAGTGACGAAACAGAAGTTATCTTTCGTCTGGGAAGAGCTGCACCTGCATTTTATACTTATGTTGGAACAAATAATGGCATTGGTGGACATGGCATTATTGCTGGTGGAAGTGATTATCAAAAAAAACGTTATCTTCCTAAAATGGCATCAGGTGAGCTAATAGGTTCTTTTGCATTAACAGAAGAAACGGCAGGTTCAGATGCATCTGCTATAAAAACGACGGCACGAAAAATTAAAGATGGCTGGGTATTAAATGGTAAAAAACGCTACATTACTAATTCACCGGTAGCTGGTTTATTCACTGTCGTTGCTCGAATTGAAGGCACTGAAGGTAAAAATGGTATTACAACATTTTTGGTTGATGCTGATAATCCCGGTTTATATGTAAGCGCTGAAACAAAAAAAATGGGACTTCAAGGATCACCTATAGCTGAAGTTACCTTTACAAATTGTGAAATATCTGATGATGCGTTATTAGGGCAAGAGGGTTATGCCTTAAAGACAATCATTGATATATTAGATCAGGGGCGTTTACAAGTAGCTGCATTGTCTGTAGGCATAGCTAACCGATTAATTGAGGAATCTGTAGCATATGCAGCAAAGAGATATCAATTTGGAAAACCTATTGCTGATTATCAGCTTATACAGGCAATGCTGGCCGACAGCTATGCTAAAACTTATGCAGCTACATGCATGATTCGTGAAACTGCAAAAGCGATGGATGCCCAAGAACATGTAACTGATAAAACTTCATGCTGCAAACTACTTGCTACTGAAATAGTTGGTCAAATAGCAGACTCAGCCTTGCAAATTCATGGTGGTGCCGGATATTTACAAGGTTCAGTAGTAGAACGACTTTATCGTGATGTTCGTCTGCTCCGAATTTACGAGGGTACTAATCAAATTCAACAGCTTATCATTGCTAAAAGTCTGATGCGCAAATTTCGAAATCGGAGAAATAAGAAATAACTCCAGCCTGGGGTTTCACCACAATATAGTTAATAATTTTTCTGCTAAAGTGCTATAAATAGTAAATAATGAGGGGCAATCCAACCTTCAACGCTTTTCGCTGGAAAAGGAAAGTAGCAGGTGATAATTTTGAATATATTAAGAGATATGGATATTAAAGAACATAATAATTTAATAGATACTTCTCTGGGGAAAATTCCGCCGTCTATATTTTTTGACAATGTTAATATATTTAATGTCGATACAGGAACAATTGAAAAAAACAATATATTCATTAGTGGCAAAAGGATCGCTTATATAGGTTCGAAATATCCATTAATTTCCGATACAACAAATATTATTAAACTTAATGACAATCAAATATTAGTTCCAGGATATATAGAACCACATGCACATCCAAATCAAATCTATAACCCATATACTTACGGAAAATATTTAACTAGTAAGGGAACAACTGTATCTATAAATGATAACTTAACTTTATTTACTAATCTGAATGAAAGTAATGTCCAGGAATTCATAAGTTTTTTAGATAGTACCAAAGAACATACGTGGTTATGGTCTGCTTATTTTGAGGGTAATACCGAATACTATTGTAATTACTTAGATAGCTGGGCAAATAATCACTTTGTAGTTCAGGGTGGAGAATTAACATACTGGTCTCCATTAAAATATAGGGATCAAAATTTATATACTAAATTGTTTAAATTGAGACAAGTGCTAAACAAAAGAATTGAAGGTCATTTGCCGGGAGCATCTATAGATACACTTAACGTGCTGGGTGCCGCAGGTATAACAGCCGATCATGAATCTATGAATATTAATGATTTAATAAAAAGGTTGAGTTTAGGATATTACGTTGCTTTAAGGTTTTCCTCGATCAGACCAGATTTACCCAAAATCATACGTGAATTAAAAAATTATCCTAACATTAACTTATCTAAATTAATGTTTACGAATGATGGAGCATCTGCAAACTTTCTTAAAAATTCTACTCATAGTCAAATGATAAAAATTGCCTTGGAAAATGGGTTAAAACCAGAAGAAGCATATAGAATGGCAACTATAAACGCAGCAGTTTATTATAGATTAGATCATTTATTCGGAAACATTGCCCCTGGAAGAGTAGCAAATATTAATGTTATAGAAAGTTTATCAGACCCTGAACCTACAAGTGTCATGATGGATGGGGAATGGAAAGTAAGAGACAGTAAGATGGTTATATCAACTGATAAAAGTGAAATTGTGGAAAGATACTTTGCCAGAGAAAAAAAAGATATCATTCTAAAGTCAATGGATACAACTATAAACATTGGCATCCAATTAATGAATGATGTTATTACACGTAAATATCATTTTGATATTGAATCGGATTTAGAAGATGATGAATGTTTTATTACGTATATTAATCGAAATGACTCATCTTTTATAAATACTCGTATAAAAGGATTTTCAACCAGCTTAACTGCATTAGTAAGTACGTATAGTGCATCACAAGACTATATATTAATTGGAAAGAATAAGGAAGAAATGATTAAACTGCTTCATGAAATGTTCAAAGAAGATGAAGGGATCCTTGCCGTTTTTAATAAATATGAAAAGATAAAATTGATTTTACCATTATGTGGAATAATGAGTACAAAGCAAATTGAAGACTTAGATATAGAAGTTGAAACACTGGTGAGGAAAATTAAGGATAGTGGTTATAAATTTGGAGATCCAACATATACTCTTTTATTCTTAACTGCTATGCATTTGCCTTATGTTCGATTTAATAAAAACGGATTAATTGATATAAAAACAATGAAAATAATTAAAGAATAAATGATGTTGTAATTAATTGAAAATAAAAATAAAAATAAAAATAAGATATGCAGGTGTGCTAATTACTGCAATTAAAACGTTATCAGAATTAATACAATCGGTTATGTTGAAATTTATAACAGTTTCAATTCCTTTACCAACGATAAGGATAATTCTTTTCTATGAGGAAAATCAGATTTGTAAGTGCATTTTTAATTGTGATCGTTGTTATTTAAGGGTTTATTTATTATTTTTGGAGCTTAATATAATTTTGAATAAAGGTGAATTAAAAAATGAATATAATGGATCAAATAACAATGTATAAATATATATATCCCAATAAAATTGCAATTCAATCAGACTCTGCATGCCTTTCCTATAAAAAATTAAACGAGAATGTTAATAAGGTTTCAAATGGTATTTTAAAAAAAATTGGTAATAAACGAAATGCTAAAATTGGTATATTTCTAGATAATAGTATTGAGTTTATGGAAATATTTCTGGCATCAGCTCAAATTGGTACTCTTGCTGTTCCAATGGATCCTAAATGGAGTATTACACAAATCCAATATGTTATGGATAACTATCAACCAGACGTAATATTTACACAAGAAAACTTATTGGAAAAATTAAAATCATATGATGAAAACATATCAATAATAGTTAAATATAATAGCGAAAGAAGTGATGACTATAATAAATGGAAAACAGCATTTTCTCTTGAAATGCCTAAAGTAACGAACGACAATGATTCTTTATTAATTGCCTTTACATCAGGAACAACAGGATTTCCTAAAGGCTATATCAGATCACATAGCTCTTGGTTTGAAAGTTTTTATGCAACCAATTCCGAATTAAACATTAACTCTAATGATAATATTATGGCTCCGGGTCCATTTGTTCATTCGCTTTCATTATATGCCGTTACACATAGTTTATTTATAGGCGCCACGTTCCTTTTAGTTGATAAGTTTGAACCAAAAAAAGTTGTGAAATTTCTGCAACATGTCAATCATATAGTTTTATACATGGTACCAACTATGACGAAAGCACTTTTAGATTATATTAATGAAAATGAACTTACAAAGTATTCCTATAATGTTAAATCAATAATATCTTCTGGTGATAAATGGAGCAAAAAATCTAAAATGGATGTAAAAAAAATATTTTTATGTATTAATATATATGAATTTTATGGATCATCAGAGGCAAGTTTTATTTCAATTTCAGATCCTATCGATAATAATATAAATCCTAAATCGGTTGGGCATGTTTTTAAAAATGTAACAATATCAATTCGAAATGAAAACGGCGAAGAAGTTGCTAACAATGAAATTGGTAAAATATTTGTGAAAAGTAAAATGATTTTTGATGGATACTATAAAAATGAAATGGAAACGAAAATGGTACTACATAATGGATGGTTAGAGCTGGGTGATTATGGGAAAAAAGATGAGAATGGTTTTATTTATATAATGGGCAGAGTTAAAAATATGATAATTAGTGGCGGATTGAATATTTATCCTGAAGAAATAGAAAAAGTGTTAAGAAAGTTAGAAATAGTAGAAGAAGTTGTAGTTATCGGCAGAAGTAATATATACTGGGGCGAAGAGGTAGTTGCGTTAATAAAACCCAAATATAATACTGAATTAGATAGTATTAACTTAAAACAATATTGCAGTAAATACTTACCAACATATAAAGTACCTCATGAATTCAAAAAGGTAAAATCGTTTCCATATACTAGTAGCGGGAAAATCTCTACGGGGGAAGTAAAAAAATTATTAGAGGCAGGTAAATATAATTAATTAAAATAATTCAATATTAGTTCTGGTTATAAAATCCAAAGTTAGTAGAGTAAGTTATTTAAAAACAATTAATCAGGGAGGACGAATGACTAATTTAACTGGAAATGTTATTAGTAGTGATGATATGGAGAATGCTTTTAAAATATTAATAAATAAAGTTAGAAAAATAAATATATTAATTAATGATGCAGGAATAATTATGGATAGAACAATTAAGACTACGACAAAAGATGTATGGGAATACTTTATTGATGTAAATCTTAATCATTTTAACATTTCTCAGCCTGTAATAAATTATGAAAATATATAGATTATACTTTTTAATGTGCTTTATTTTTAGCACAGTTTTTCTTTTTACAAAAGTTGGATTAAATATAGGCTGGACTCCGTTCTTATTTTCAGGAATTCGTTTCATTTCTGCAGGATTAATTATCATTATCATCATGATGCTAAAAAGAAAAAAATTAAATAAAGATATTTGGAGAAAACAGCCCGATATTTTTAAAATAGGAGTTTTCATGACGGGAATTCCTTTTGCGGCAGTTTACTGGAGTATTCAGTATTTAGACTCGGGAATAGTTTCTATTCTGGTAACCTTAGGAACTTTTTTTACTTTTATTCTTGAAAAAATAAAAAGTAAAAATAAATTTGAGTTTACAGAAATTTTAGGGATTCTTTTCTGTTTATGTGGAACAATGCTAATTGCAGTTCCTGATTTTCATAAGATTAATAAATTTAATATTATAATTATAGTGATTTTTATTGTTGCTGAGTTTTTCTTTGCAATAGGTAGTATTGAAGTAAAAAATTTATTAACAAAAAGCAAGCTGAATGCTTTTGCAGTGAATGGATTTCAGATGTTCTATGGCGGTGCTTTTTTATTAGGTATTAATATAATCTTAAAGGAGAAGCCAATTGAAGAATTATCATTATATTCATTTGCAATTTTATTATATTTCATTTTTATTGCATCTATACTTGCTAACAGTATATATTGTTGGCTTATAGAAAAAAAAGGTGCCTTTTTCCCAGCTACACAAACATTTGTTTCCCCTGTTTTAGCTATATTTTTAGGTGCATTATTTTTGAACGAAGAAATTATATTAATAAAAATAATTGCATCCATTCTTATATTAATCGGGCTCTTGATGATGTACTCAAATAGCTTTAAGACAATATTAAATCGAAAGGATAACTAAAATCGTGGATATAATAAAGGCAATAGAAGCTCGTAGAAGTATAAGAAAATTTCAGAATAAAGTGGTACCAAAAGACACAATAGAAAAGATATTGGAATTAGCAATTAAAGCTCCTTCCGGTAAAAACAGACAGCCATGGAGGTTTATTGTTTTACAAGGTAAGAAAAAAGACGAATTAGTAAACCTTATGGAAAATATCGCTTATGTTTACAGAAACCAAAATACCAATACAGGGAGTTACGAGCTGACTATCAATTCAATTAATGAATCATCAGTATTAATTTTAGTTTTCAACCCATATTCCAAAATTGAAGAAGATTATAATTATCACAGACTAATTACCGATACTCAATCTATCGGTGCAGCTATACAAACGATAGCTTTGGCCGCACAAAATTTTGAATTAGGAACTCTTTGGATTTGTGATATTTTTTATTGTCATAATGAAATAATGACCTGGTTAGAGTGTGAAGATGAACTTATAGCAGCAGTGGCTATAGGCTATCCAGGTGAATGTCCATATTCACGACCACGCAATTCACTACATGAAATTACAGAATGGATATAATAGGGGAAGGTTATAAAAACAATAACTGAACTAAAAGAGCCGTTTTCAGAGGAGATGATATCAATGAATGTAATACCCGCCTTTTAGGCTCAGTAAGTAGCCCTTACAGGCTTAAATGATTGGCAAAATTGAAACAATGTTTTAGTTGAATTAGAATATTATTATAGTAAAAATACCTCGTAAGTTAAACCTATCTATATAGGATAATTTACGAGGTATCTTCATTTGTGTATATTGTTAATTGCGAGTAAGTTAATTACGAGAACTTTTTTGATAAAAATTATCATTAGGAGCATAGTGTCCACGATCTTTGTCGTGCCCTATTCCTTTTCTTCCTGGCAGGCATTGCCGTACAGAATCTTGGTATTGCTGATAATCTTCAGCGCTTACGCCAAGTGAAGTGGCAACGTCTGACCAACGATTGTTGATTTTTTTCATATTGAGTACTTCATCAATGCTTTTGTCAGTATGCTTGGATAGTGTAACTGCCATTGCGATATCACGAGGATGGTACCCTTGAGATAAGAAAGAATTGATTGAGTCAGAGGAAACATCAAGACTTTTTGCCATTTTATTGCTCATGATGGTTTGCATAACAGCGTGGCGTTTTTCTACTGTTACCCCGAAGGATTCACTAACTTCTTTCCAATCATTTGTCATTGTTTTCGCATTTAAAACATCGCTGATTGGTTTTTCACTTGCATAAGCAATCAATGCAGCGCTATTTAAATCATGCATTTTCCAACCTTTTTTATTATAATCTAGGATCACTTGCTTATCGATACCGAAGCAGTCTTGGATGTTTTGGGCCATGACTTCAGGATTGAAATATGGTGCTTGACGTTGGTTTTCTTGGTTGACTTGCTGCGTCGCAGCGTGTACTACAGAATGTGGAATTTGCGTGATACCAATGCCTGTGATAATAAATGCACCAGCAAGCGCTAAAACAATCGCCTTTTTCGCTAATACTTTTGACTTGAAAGTTTGTAAGTTACTTTCTAAGTTCATGAAAATCCCTCCAATATTATGTATAGCAGTAAGTATAATTACTGCTGACTGAGTTATTGCCCTTAGTATAATAGAGGTTTGTGACAACAATATGACAAAGAAAAGTTTACAAATTAGTTTTGGGGTAATGTGACCAAAAAAATTGTTTCAGTCTGAGGTATACTAGTTACTGTAATTTTTCCATCCATACCTTCGACTAACTGTTTGGTAATCGCGAGACCAAGCCCAGTACCACCTTCACTGCGTGCTCGTGCTTTGTCTACGCGGTAGAAACGATCCCAAATGAATGGCAAATGTTCAGTAGGAATACCTTCGCCATGGTCAATCACGGCAATTGTAATCATATTGGTCGTAGCGGACAATTTTATCGTGATTGTATCGGCTATGCCAGAATGGCGAATTGCATTGCTTATAAGATTGGTGAGGATTTGCTCCAGACGAATTGGATCGGTATGCATTGTTTTTAATTCGGGTGCACAATCAATTGCTAAAGAGAGCTGCTTTGATTGGAGTAGTGCACTACATTTCTCTTTAAGGCTTATTAAAAAATCAGCAAGCTGGATCGTTTGATATTGAAAACTAAGTTGCCCAGATTCAAGTTTTTCTAAATTTAAAAGTTCACTAATTAGGTGATTCATATGATTGGTTTCATCTAAAATCGTATTTAAATAACGGTCACGCTTTTCTGCTGTTTTTACAAGTCCATCGAGCATTGTTTCGGTTAATGCCTGAATTGCTGCAATGGGGGTTTTTAGTTCATGGGTAACATTGGAGAAAAACTCTCGTCTATTTTTTTCAATGATTTCTAATGCATTGGCCATCGTATTGAAAGTTTGTCCAAGTTTGCCGATTTCGTCAGTTCCAGTGGCTTTTGTTCGACTCGCATAATTACCATCCGCAAAAGACTGCGCAGCATTACTGATGCTTGTAATTGGTTTTGTTAAATTGCGTGATAAAAAATAGGCGAAAATCGCTGCAAGTGCAAAGGAAGCTATAATTGAGTAAATTAATAGATTCTGAATCGCATTTGCTGTCTTGGTGATCCCGAAAATTGGTGTATATAAAAACAAAGCTAATTGATTTGTTGATGAAAATGGGATTGCAACAACAATAGAAGGATCATCTTCGTTACGCGCCTTGCGTATCCATGATTTCGGCTCACCATTGCCCAAATCTTTGCTAATATCTATATTGGTATTTGACGTATGAGGAGAATTTCGTGATTTTAAAGCATCGTTGTCATGTTGCTCATGGTTTTCTGCTCTATTTTTAAAGCGACGATGCCAATTTAATGGTGCATCACCTATAATCGTATTTTCTTTTGTAACTATCCACATTTTAGCACCAGATAGCTCACCGGATATTTCAAGCATCGACGGAATTCTATCAGGTTTATCAAGCGTAGATTCTAAAAATTTCGTTGCAACCATGCCTTCACGAATGAGTTCTGCGCGTTTTGCTTCTATTAGATATTCTGTAACGAGATGTGATAATACAATCCCGATACTAGCGGTAATAATGATAATAATAATAATATGGGAGGTGAATATTTTACCAAATAATGAACGTATCATCTTGGGCTTACCTCAAAACGATAGCCAAACCCTCTCGTCGTATGAATATATTGAAAGTCAGAAAGATTGAGCTTTTGACGTAATCGTTTAATCGTCGCGTCTACGGTTCGATCATCGCCTTCATAATCGTAACCCCATATATTTGTCAGTAATTGCTCACGAGAAAATGTATTTTTAGGATTTCTAATAAAAAAGGTAAGGAGTTCAAACTCTTTGGGCGATAGAGAAATAAGCTGGCTTTTGATTGTAATTGTTTTATCTGTATTATTTACAATTAGTCCATCCACACTGATTGTAGAATTTATTTCTGCTAATACTCCGCTTCTTTTAAGTACTGCTTTCACTCTGGCGACTAACTCACGCGGACTAAATGGTTTTGTAATATAATCGTCTGCTCCCAGAGAAAATCCGATAATTTTATCATTTTCAGCAGATTTTGCAGTGAGAAAAATTTTTGGCACATTGCGCGTAATTGACTGACAAATTTCGAGCCCAGAAATTTTTGGTAACATAATGTCGAGTAACAATAAATCTGGACGTTCTTCGCACTCTATTTTTAAAGCCTCATCTCCATCCTTTGCAGTGAAAACAGTGAAGCCTTCTTTTTCTAAATAAAGTTCAACGATTTCACGGATCGTTGCTTCGTCATCGGCGATAAGTATTTTCATCAGCATGACCTCCTATAAATTTCATTAGATCTTTAGATCTATTATAATACAATTATAATCCTTTACACTACATTGAACTATTTATATTTTTATGCTAACTTTAGGCTGTTGGCAACTCTATAGGATTAAGCCTTAGTAGCTGGTATTAAAAAATGTTTGCTTATCTTGATATGATAATGTATTATTAATTTGTTTAAGTCTTTTATTCTAGTTTCTGCTAGGGGGGAATACAAAATGCGTTCTAGTATCTTAGAGTTACTTAGAAATGCGTCAGGTTATATTTCTGGTGAAGAAATAGCCAAAAAAATGAACGTGTCACGTACTGCAGTATGGAAACATATTCGTGAGTTAAAACAAGCAGGATACGCAATTGAAAGTCATTCACGGAGTGGTTATAGTTTGGTGAAAATTCCAGATTTATTACTGCCAAATGAGATAAAATCAGTTCTTAAAACGAAACGATTAGGTAAGTCCATCAAACATTTTGATGATCTTGTATCAACAAATATTGAGGCAAAAAAATTAGCAGCTGATGGTGCCGAGGAAGGTACTATTGTTGTAAGTGAAGCGCAAAATGGCGGACGTGGTAGACTCTCTAGAGGGTGGTATTCTCCAGCGCATAAGGGAATTTGGTTTTCTATTATTTTGCGTCCAGCATTTCTTCCGCAAGAAGCACCAAAATGTACATTAATGGCAGCTGTTGCGATTGTAAAGGCAATTGAGAAAGTTACAGGTATCAAATGTGATATTAAGTGGCCAAATGATATTTTATATAATGGCAAAAAATTGGTGGGTATATTGACAGAAATGAGCGCGGAAATGGAGGGTGTCAATTATATCGTTATTGGTACTGGCATTAATGTAAACATTGCCAAAGATGAAGTGCCTGAAGAGCTAAAAGATATTGTGATGTCGCTGTCTCAGATAAAAGGAGAGCGAATAGATAGACTAGAGTTATTGGCGGAGGTTTTGGTTCAATTAGAAGAACTTTATGATGAAGCAATTAAAAATGGCTTTATAGAAATTTTAGAAGAATGGCGCAAATATTCTATTACGCTAGGACAGGAAGTCAATGTCATTGGTATAGATAAAACATTTTCTGGACTGGCAATTGATATAGATGAAGAAGGGGCATTACTCGTAAAAACCCCAACTGAAGTGAAACGTGTTTTAGCTGGAGATGTATCAATTAGACCGAAAATATAATGATGAAGAATCTTTGGAGGAATTTCTCAGCATGTTATTAGTATTTGATATTGGCAATAGCAATATAGTATTAGGTGCATATAAAGATGATAAGCTACTAAATCACTGGCGCATCTCGACTGATCGCCAAAAAACTGGCGATGAGTATGGGATGTTAATCAACAACCTGTTTAGTTTCCATGGGTTAAAAATGACAAATATTAAAGCGATTATTATCTCTTCTGTGGTACCGCCACTTGTAGTACCATTGACTAAAATGTGTAAACGTTATTTTAATATTGATCCTTTGGTTGTTGGACCTGGCATTAAAACAGGGATTCGTTTAAAATATGAAAATCCACGTGAAATTGGTGCTGATCGTATCGTAAATGCAGTTGGTGCTTATGAACGTTTTGGTGGACCTTTGATTATCATTGACTTTGGGACAGCGACAACATTTTGTGCGATTGCGGAAAATGGTGATTACTTGGGCGGGGCGATTGCTCCAGGAATTGGTATTTCCAGTGAGGCATTGTTTCAAAGAGCAGCGAAATTACCACGTATCGAATTGTTAACGCCAAAATCTGTTATTTGTCGTAATACGGTTACAAGTATGCAATCGGGCATTATTTACGGTTTTACTGGACAAGTTGACGAAATCGTTAGAAGAATGAAAGAAGAACTTGGGCAAGAAGCAAAAGTCATAGCCACAGGCGGTTTAGCTAATTTAATCGCCAAAGAATCGAAAACAATTGATGTGGTAGAGCACTTCTTAACTTTAGATGGTCTTAATATTTTATATAAACGTAATTCGTGATGTATTAAGATAATTCACAAAGCCGTAGTGTATACGTATACTTTTTTTCGGCAAAATAATAAAATGTTAAAAGGCAGACCAGTGTGTCTGCCTTTCGTTATCAACAAAGAGGTGACTTTAGTAAATGAAAATAGGTAATGTTGAAATAGATGGTAAAGTTTTTTTAGCACCAATGGCTGGTGTAACGGATTTACCGTATCGTATTTTGGCCCGCGAACTTGGCTGCAGCTTGCTTTATTCAGAAATGGTTAGTGATAAAGGAATCAATTATCGTAATTGTCATACACTTGAAATGCTAAAAAGTGAAGAGCGCGAACGACCGCTTGCATTACAATTGTTTGGTGCTGATCCCAATAGCATTGCCGAGGCTGCAAAATATGTCGATAGTTTAGGCATTGCTGATATTATTGACATTAATATGGGCTGTCCTGCGCCCAAGGTAGTAAAGAATAATGAAGGTTCTGCTTTAATGAAAGATCCAAAACTTGCGGGTTTAATCATGAAAGCTGTCGTAAATGCGGTACATGTGCCAGTTTCCGTAAAGATTCGCAAAGGGTGGGACGCAAAATCTGTCAATGCTGTCGCAATGGCGAAAATTGCGGAAGACGCTGGTGTTTCTGCTATTACGATTCATGGCAGAACACGCGAAGAATATTATACTGGCCACGCTGACTGGGACATCATAGCAGAAGTGAAAGAGCAGATTCGTATTCCTGTTATCGGCAATGGTGATATTCGCACCTGCCAGGATGCAAAAAGAATTTTTGAAAAAACAAATTGTGATGCGATTATGATTGGGCGAGCAGCGCAAGGAAATCCATGGATCTTTAGAAAGATTAAACATTTTCTTGCCACAGGAGAAGAGTTGCCTAACCCAACCATGGAAGAACGCAAAGAAATCATACGCCGTCACTTAGATATGCTTTTAGAATATAAAGACGATTATATTGGTCCGCGTGAAATGAGAAAGCATGCTACTTGGTATACAAAGGGGTTACCACATTCTGCCGAACTTCGATTAAAATTTAACCAAGCCGAATCACGAGAAGATTTCTGGCAAATTTTAGATAGCATGAATGGGTAGTAAAATTAATTAATTTGGGTAAAATAGCTTCAACTTAAAGAATGAGTTGAAGCTATTTTTATTTTATATGAAAATTTGTGAAATATTTTCATCATTACCTAGATAAGTTGGTGGTAGAATGAAACGCATTGTTAGTATTAGTCTGGGCTCATCTAAGCGCAATCATCAAGTGAATGTCTCTTTTGGCGATGAAGATTTTTTTATAGAGCGGATTGGCACGGATGGTAATAAAGCAAAGGCACTTGAACTCTTGCATAGGCTTTCTGGCAAAGTCGATTCATTTGGTCTTGGCGGAACAGATTTATACATATATGCGGGAGAAAAGCGATATACATTTAGAGAATCAAAAGAATTTGTTAAAGCAGCTGGCTCTACGCCCATCGTTGATGGTAGTGGATTAAAAAATACATTAGAAAGGCGTGTTATTGAAAACTTACAAAAAAATAAAATTATTGATTTTTCTAATTTACCCGTTCTGTTAGTCTGTGGTGTCGATCGTTTTGGCATGGCAAGTGCATTGCACGAGTTAAAAAGCGATCTTGTATTTGGCGATTTATTATTTGGTTTAGGTGTACCTATTGCAATAAAAAATATTGGGTATCTAAATTCTTTTGCCCGCGTGTTAGCACCTATTATTACAAAATTTCCGATTCGATATTTCTATCCAATTGGTAAAAAACAAGAAGAAAGCAAGCCTAAGTTTTCAAAGTATTTTAACCAAGCAAAGGTCATTGCTGGTGATTTTCATTTTATTAAACGGTATATGCCCAAAAAATTAGAAAAAAAAATCGTATTAACTAATACAGTAACGCAGGCCGATAAAGATTTACTTTATAGTGCCGGTGCTCAAATGTTAATCACGACAACACCTAATTTTGCTGGTAGATCTTTCGGTACAAATGTGCTCGAAGCTATGCTTGTGGCAAGTAAAAATAAAAATCAAAAAATTTTAATGCCAGAAGGCTACGAGAGTGTATTAAAAGAATTTGATATTCAACCACATATACAAATATTTTAATCAAAATCAAAACTAATGTTTATATTTTGATTTTGTGGGGGTGACTTGATGGAAGAATTCGCTTTTATCTTACATCCGCTAGAAGCAAGCGATTTTGCGCGCAAATATTCAATTGCAAAAAAAATATCACCAAAGCTATTAGAAGGTATATTGAAGTTTGTTCCGCCAATCAAAGTTTCTCATATTACTGGTATAATTTCACCTTACAATCAAGCAGAAGGTTGGTTTGTTGCCTGTCCGCTAACTTCAAAACAAATGATTACCTTACCAGAAGATTACGTAATGGATAAAATTATCAAAGCAGGAAGGCTTGCCGAAAAATTTGGTGCAAAAGTTCTAGGACTCGGTGCTTTTACTTCCATCGTTGGTGATGCGGGAATTACGATTGCGAAAAATTTACAAATACCTGTAACAACAGGAAATAGCTACACGGTCGCGACTGCTATTGAGGGAACAAAAAAGGCAGCTAAGATTATGGGGCTAGAAATGAAGAAAGCCAATGTTATTATTTTAGGTGCAACAGGATCAATTGGGGCAGCTTGCGCACAACTCCTCGCTAGCGAGGTGAATTATTTAACATTGGTTGCCCGTAATGAAATGAAACTTGAAAAAGTTGCTAAGAAAATCTATGATGATTTTGGCTTATCGGTACGAATTAGTAGTAATACGAAGATGGCTTTACGTTCAGCGGATATCGTGATTGCTGTTACTAGTGCGATAGATAGTATTATTGATGTTAGTGATTTAAAAGTAGGTGCTATTGTTTGTGATGTAGCTAGACCAAGAAATGTTTCAAGAAAAGTGGCAGAGCTTCGTGATGATGTCTTAGTGATAGAAGGTGGCGTAGTAGAAGTGCCAGGGGATGTAAATTTTGGCTTTTCCTTTGGTTTTCCAGAAAAGATGGCATATGCTTGTATGGCGGAAACGATGATTTTGGCTTTAGAAGGACGATATGAAAGCTTTACGCTAGGCAGAGAATTGACAGTAAAGCAAATTGAAGTGATTCGTCAGCTCGCAGATAAACACGGCTTTCGTTTGGCTGGATTAAGAAGCTTTGAGCGCGCAATTACTGCAGAAGAAATAAATCAAATTAAAAGTAATATAGTGCGAAATGGTAAGGGAAAAAGGGATGTAGTATAAGATTAGAATTAATTGACAAAAAGATTAAAAAAACATATAATGTTGAATAATTGGTAGGGTTGATATGACTTAAAGTGTCAAGGTATACTTGGCACTATTTATATTGCCTTAGCAGGATGTTTTTAAAGTTGTATTTATTATTACTCTATTATGAATGAATCGTAATATAAAAGAGATTAAGAGTAAAAAGGAGCGCATATAAATGGCTGAAAAGCAAGTAATGCTAACTGTAGAAGGACTTAAAAAGTTAGAAGAGAAACTTGATCATTTAAAAACAGTACGTAGAGGTGCTGTGGCTGAACGTATCAAACAGGCAATTGAATTTGGCGATATTAGTGAAAACTCTGAATATGAAGATGCAAAAAATGAACAAGCATTTATTGAAGGGGAAATCATGACTCTTGAAAAAATGCTTCGTAATAGCCAAATCATTGAAGATGGCGCCGACAATGAAACTGTACATTTAGGTTGTACGGTTATTATTAAAGACATTGAATTTAATGAGGATCTTCAATATACTATTGTTGGTTCAGCGGAAGCAGATCCTACAGAATTCAAAATATCAAATGAATCACCAGTCGGGGAAGCTATTCTAGGCCAAAGAGTTGGCAGTATTGTAGAAGTGCATGTACCAGCTGGAGTTTTAGAATATAAAATTTTAGAGATTAAACACGCATAAGCATAAGAGTGTAATTACTTATAAAAGTTTTGCTTTATATAAGGTTAGGCTTGAGTAGGTGCTAGAGGAGAATGTTGAAATGAGTGAAGTAAACGAACAACAACTTCAAACAGAAGATTTGAATGAATTGATGAAAGTTCGTCGTGAAAAATTGGCGGCTATTGCTGAAAAAGGAATCGAACCTTTTGGTCGTCGTTATAACTATACACATCATGCAACGCAAATTGTTGAGAACTTCGAAAAATTAGAAGGTCAAACTGTAAGTGTTGCTGGGAGACTTATGGCAGTTCGTGGTCACGGTAAAGCTAGCTTTACGACTGTAAGTGACATGAGCGGTAAAATTCAATTGTATTTCCGTCAAGATGTATTGGGTGAAGAAGTCTATGCAAACTTCAAACTTCTTGATATCGGTGATATCATTGGGGCTGAAGGTGTTGTATTTAGAACACAACGTGGTGAAATTAGCTTAAAAGTAACTGCATTTGAAATTCAAGCAAAATCCCTTCGTCCACTACCAGAAAAATTCCATGGACTAAAAGACGTAGAAACTCGTTATCGTCAACGTTATCTTGATTTAATTGTAAATCCAGAAGTAAAAGATACGTTTGTACTTCGTAGTAAGATTATTAAATCTATGCGTACTTTCTTAGATGAAAGAGATTTCTTAGAAGTTGAAACTCCGATGATGCATCCAATTGCAGGTGGTGCGGCAGCCCGTCCTTTCGTAACACATCATAATGCGCTTGATATGGATTTATATATGCGTATTGCTCCAGAACTTTATTTGAAACGCTTAATTGTTGGTGGTTTTGAAAAAGTTTATGAACTTGGTCGTGTATTTAGAAATGAAGGTATTTCCGTAAGACATAATCCTGAATTTACTTCTGTAGAAATTTATCAAGCGTTCGCAGATTATAATAATTTGATGGATTTAACGGAAGATATCATCATTGACATTGCAGAAAAAGTTCTAGGAGCAACTAAAATAAATTATCAAGGTACAGATATTGACCTTAGCAAGGGCTGGAAACGAATTAGCATGAGTGAAGCTGTTCTTGAAATTACTGGCAAAGACTTTAGCAAAGTGACTACTTTAGTAGAGGCAAGAGCAATTGCAGATGAGCTTTCAGTAAAATACGAAAAAAATCATGGCATTGGTGGAATATTAAATGCTGTGTTTGAAGATAAGGTAGAAGAAACATTAGTTCAACCTACTTTTATCACTGGTCATCCAACAGAAATTTCTCCACTTGCAAAGCGTAATAAAGAAAATCCAGAAATTACGGATCGTTTTGAAATTTTTATTTATGGTAGAGAAATGGCAAATGGTTTTTCCGAATTAAATGATCCAATTGACCAAGAAGGACGTTTTTTAGAGCAAGTAAAACAACGTGAATCAGGGGATGCGGAAGCTCATATGATGGATACTGATTACGTTACTGCTCTTGAGTTTGGTTTACCGCCAACAGGAGGTCTTGGAATCGGTGTTGACCGTTTGGTTATGTTATTAACTGATAGTGCATCGATTAGAGATGTATTATTATTCCCGCATATGAGACACAAAGATTAATTCGACGAAATAACTAATAAATTAGGCGCTTACATTTTAAATTATAATTTTTTTGTAACCATATATAGTAGATACTGTTCATGAGTTATTGAAACTTTTGATCAGTATCTTTTTTTGTGTTTCTTTCGATATTTAAATTAATGAGTTTTATAAAATCTCATGTATCCCTTTCATTATGATTTAGCAAAGTGAATAATATCATTGTTTTTTAGAGATAATAGAAATGAAAAGGAGGGATATAGTTGAGTAATATATTTTGGACATTAATTATTGGCGCTATCGCAGGCTGGCTAGCAGGAAAAGTTGTAAAAGGGCATGGATTTGGAATTTGGGTAGATGCGATTCTTGGGATCGTTGGTGCATTTATTGGTAATTTTATACTCGGCTTATTTGGAATTGCAACTTTTGGGATTATCGGAAGCCTAATTGCAAGTTTTGTCGGAGCAATGATTCTTGTTTTGATTATTAGCTTATTTTCTGGCCACGCAAGTAATGCGCACTAAATTTAATTTATCCACTACGAAAATATAAATACTCGCGTTTTACAGGCAATATCATGAAAATAAAATTTTATAATCAATTGAACTACTACTAAGTACGCTAAATCGTAATTAGTAGTAGTTTTGTTTTATGGTAAAAGTGAAGAAGAGAATAAATCATAAATATGAAGTAGAAGTGAGAAGTAGATACTTTATAATGAAAATAACAAGTCGGCAAGAGACGAATCTTTGGCTCGTGATAATTATAAGACTGCAATGAAGGCTAAACTTCCTGCGGTCAAACAAAAAGCCATCAAAACTACGTAATAATTATGATTTGTCCATATTGGCTTTGTTGAGACATTTTTTTATGTAAATCATCCGCTTGTATTTATCCGTAGAGTAAAAGAATGTGAGATGACAACTCGTTTTAGTGAGCTGAACATTAGGGATTGAATAACCTAGTGATTTATAAGAAAAGATTCTTGTGCCGTTCAATACATAAAAGTATTAAACCTGTTGTGAAAATTTTAAACTTAAAAACATATTGACATAACAAAGTAAAGCGTGTAATATAATACAAGTCGCTGACGAGAAGTCGTCGCTTCAACGAAACTCTTCTTAAAAAAGAATTTCAAAATTATGTTGACAACAACTTGAACGTTGTGTTAATATAAATGAGCTGACAACGCAAGGCGTCGGCAAGTGTTCTCTGAAAACTAAACAATGTAGAAAAAATTAATGCCAGATGTGCGGTGTCTTATCG